>Ga0224557_1000211_pt1 | contig 67727 bp, 55 predicted proteins | sample 714S31014metaG_FD_180677 | JGI IMG/M metagenome (GOLD analysis project Ga0224557, IMG submission 180677) | Peat soil microbial communities from Stordalen Mire, Sweden - 717 S3 10-14 | ecosystem: Environmental > Terrestrial > Soil > Wetlands > Peat | place: Sweden: Norrbotten County, Stordalen...
AGACCGCCCCCAAAGCCCTCGCCATGGCCGCCAGCCGCTAAAACCTACCAACCCTCTTCACCCGCGCGCAGCCTCAGGGCTGCGCGCGTTTTTTTGCGCGGGGATAAACCCTTGTCGTTCGCGAAGAGAGGAATAACGAGCGAGTGAGAATCAAGAGAAAGCAAGGAGATGGATTAGGAGACTTTGCGAACCGAACCAGAGAGAATGGGTACTGCTGGTTTTCAGGCCCGCTTCATCTCTGTGGGTCTGCCGAAGGGAACGATGGGAGCCTGCGCTTCCTGCAGCGCCTTCGATTCCCGTACTTCCAATTCCGCTTGGCGCCGGTGGGTGGCTTCGGACGGGTCTATTCCCGCCTTCAGATCGGTTTTCTCAAGAAAGTAGCGCCAGCCCTCGTGACGATCAGATGGGTGTTGGGATTCTTCGAACTTTTTCACTTCTGATTCTGCGTTCTGCTTGCCCCGGATTACTTCGACGACTCCGTCCGAGCGGTAGGTGCGGACGTTATGTCGGATGATCGCGTAGGAAGAGCTGATTTCGTCGCGTGTCAGAAACAATTCCTCCGAAGCATTGACTAACAGTGGAGCATAAACAATAGAATAACAGCCTGACTTCAAAATCGGTAGCGCCCGTGTCCGATGCAGAAGAAAGCGCAGAGGCGAGATCCGTGGAAATCGCCTCTTGCACGTTCACATTTTAGAGCGCCTGGACGTTCTCAGCCTGCCAGCCCTTCGGACCCTTGGTCACGTCAAACTGCACCGTCTGGCCCTCCTGCAGGCTCTTGAAACCGCCCGCCTGGATCGCTGAGAAGTGCACAAAAACATCTTCGCCATTCTGACGGCTGATAAAACCGTAGCCTTTGGCGTCATTGAACCACTTTACTGTTCCTTGTTCCATATACTTGTATTCGTTTCCTTTTGTGTAGTTACGCTGGATGGAGTCGGAAGAACTTGCGCAGGTTACTGGCTGTTGAGGCGAGAACTGCTAGCGACCGATTCGGTCTAACGCACATAATCATAATACGCTTAGAACGCACGATTAGCAAGCTGAGTCGCGCGCTGGGCAGGGACAGTTCAAATTGCACCATCAGCCGCCCAACAACTCTTGAATCGTTCGTACGAACTCCGCGAACAAAACGACCCTCATACACCCAATCACGGTGCGGGCGTCATCGCCATGGCGATATCTTTCAGCCAGACACCGTCGGACAGCGTATACTGGAACCACTTAACCTCGAAGACACGTCACCGGAATCCTTGCGCCTTCGCGATTGAGAGATCGAGAGGGGTCTGCTTGTATCGTCGGTTCTCCCGGAAGAAGTCGCCGCTTGTCTCTGCTCAAAGCGGGCGTAGACCAATGGGTGGTGCATCTTGATCCGCCTCATTACCTGGATCGCGACTGCGACCCTCGCAGCCACCGTGTTGTTTAGCTCATCAACCGACTACCGGATGGCGGTTTGCATCATCGTGTCGGTGGCAACAACCGCGCTCGCCGTTCGCAGCCTTCTCATCGGCAAGCTCGTGTGGGCACTCGTTTTTCTGGGAGTTCTCGGAATCTTCACGCCCTTCCAACGGAGTCAGTTTTCCCAAGAATTCGTATCCATATTCGACCTGGCGACTCTGGCACTGTTCGCGGTTTCGCCATTGCTGCTAAGAAAATCGTTCATGCCGAGAGTCTCAACCCCGCCGCCAGCAAGATTGTGATTCACCTGGCGGATCTTTAAACCAGCCCAAACAACAGGAGTTCATTATGTCTTCAATGAATGGCGACAAGTCCAGGTATCACCGGGAGCGCAAGCAGAAGATCGCTCGGCGGAAACGGACTCGTGAATTACTGGCGTGCGCAGCGCTGCCGGGCAAACCGGTGAACACTCCACCTACAATGGCGCCCAGGCCGGTGACGGCATGACCACCCAGCCCATGACAACGCCTCTTCTGACGACCAAGCTTTCCGCGCCCATCCCGACTACAGAGAAGAAAAGGCGCGTGCTCCTGATCGACGCCTCCTCTCAGAAACGTGAACTGCGCGCCGAAATCATGAGGAAGCTCGGCATCGAAGTCGACTCGGCTGCCGATATTGGCGAAGCACGTTGCTGGTGGAAAGCCGCCCTGTATGATCTGGTTCTTATCAACGTCGAAAACATACGATCCAGCCGCGACAAATTTTGCGACGATATTCGCGGCGCTACACCAAGCCAACGATTTGCTTTTCTGGTTGGAGCACCCCATTACCTTTCCGACTCGCCCGCTCCGGCTCCGGCCATTCAGCACGATGATTACGATGGCACAGTGGCGGATGTGAAAGCGGCGCTTGCACTCAATCTCGGAGATCTGACTCAGCGCTGGGGAATCCTGGAGGCGTCGCGGCGAATCTCGGCCGTGCGCTCGGCATCCAATGCACGTACGCAAGCGATGCGGAACAGGCCCGTCCCACCACGAGACCTCGAGACGCGGTATGCTGAATACGCCGCTGCTCCACCTCGCACTCTGGACGACTTGCTAAAAGACGACTTGCTAAGAAAGGACTTGCAATGAAGAACCTTTACGTCGGTAATCTGCCCCACAGCACAACCGAAGCCGAACTGCGAGGCGTTTTCGAGGCTCATGGCGCGGTGGAGAAAGTCACCCTCGTGACCGACCGCGATACCGGACGATCGCGCGGTTTCGCTTTTGTCGAAATGACCAATGCCGGCGAGGCCGATAAGGCCATCGCAGCGCTAAACGGGAAGGATCTCGGCGGGCGGCCGTTGACTATCAACGAGGCCAAACCAAAGACCGACCGGGCCAGAGGCGGCGGTGGTGGTGGCGGCCAGCGCTTTGGCGGCGGCGGAGGCGGCGGGCACAGCCGCGACGATTATCGCGGCCATCCACGCCAGCCGCGCGAACCGCGCTGGTAGGCTCGTCGCGTTCTTATTTGCAAACTATAGTCTGGCCTGTTGCGAGCATGATCGGCCAGCGATTAACACCAAACACATTGGGAGACGGAGTATGCCAAGAGGCAGATCGACATTTACGAAGCGCCAAAAAGAGCAGACGCGGCAGCAAAAGCAACGGGAGAAATTAGAGCGCAGAAACCAGCGCAAACAGGAGAAGCCCGCCGAAGGCAGCGTGGACGAAATGGCTGAGTTGCGCGAGCACGCCGCGGCGCAGGCGGCTCTATTTAACTTGGGCGTCGAGGAATCGGAACCTGCCGAGGAATCCGTACCCGGTGGCGGGCACACTCATTAATTCGTGCTTGCCGGTCGCCACAGGTGAATGCCCCGGCGACCCGGTCTGCACTCTAGACAAACACTTCTCCCGGCAAAGCCGTTAATGTCCGCGAGGCCAGCGTGTTTTGAATGATTCTTTTTGGGCGTTCGACGGCCGCGTCATTTTGCATGCGCTCAATTCTTAGCTTGAGCGTCCGTTCGATCTGACGAAGTTCCAGCACCTCCGCACCTGCCACCAGTGTTGACGCGAGCCCTTGCAGTCCGGCTCTCCCGGTGCGGCCCACGCGGTGGATGAAATCCTCAGCCATCTTGGGCAGGTCGTAGTTAATGACGTGCGCCACATCGTCGACGTGCAAACCACGCGACGCGATATCGGTGGCAACCAGCACCTGGTAGCGGCATTCCTGAAAGCCATTCAAAGCAGCGTTGCGCTGCGATTGCGAACGATCGCCATGAATCAGGGCGGCGTTGAAGCCGTCGCGTACCAGTTCCTTGGCGAGCCGTTCGGCGCCACGCTTGGTGCGCGTGAAGATTAGTGTTTGGCCTTTTTCCGAATACAGCAATTGGCGGAGAACGTCGAGTTTCTCTCCCGGCCGCACTTCGTAAGCCTTGAGTTGCACGCTTTCCGCGGGCTTGAGCACCGAGCCCAAAGCAACCCGCACCGGATCGCGCATGTAGTCATGCACTAGCCCAGCCACTGATTGCTCCAGCGTAGCCGAGTAACACAGGGTCTGCCGTTGTTGCGGCAGCACCGCGAGAATGCGCCGGATCGCTGGCAAGAATCCCATATCCAGCATGCGATCGGCTTCGTCGAGCACGAGCACCTTGATATGGCGCAGGTCGGCGAACTTGCGATTCATCAGATCCTGCAACCTTCCGGGGGTGGCAATCACCAAACCCGAGCCGGCCCGAAGACCCTCAATCTGTGCCTTTTCCGATACGCCGCCGATGACCAGAGCAGCCTTGGGCATGGTCTTGGTGCGCAGTTGCTCGTATTGTTCGTGCACTTGCATCGCGAGTTCACGCGTTGGCAGCAGCACAAGTGCGACCGTGTTGCGAACCGGTTCCCGGTTCAGAATTTCGATCAATGGAATAAGAAACGCCAGGGTCTTGCCTGTGCCCGTTTGGGCGGTGCCGATGACGTCCCGGCCTTCAAGAGCCGGCGGAATCGCGCTTTCCTGGATAGGTGTGAGGGTAACGAATTGAGCTGCGGCCAGATTCTTCTGTAATGAAGAAGACAGGGGCAGTTCTGTAAATGTGGACATTCGAGTTGTTACTTTCTGGAGCGGCTTTGTCACGCACACTCTGACACACGTCGAGAGTGGCCCTGCCGCTCACATTTTGGTTTTTTGGAATTCACGCAAATAAAACGGCGGGCAGGAAATGCGGAGATAAATCTGGTCGAAAAGAGCGACCACCGCGTGACGAGCAAACCGTGGCAAAAGCGTCAGTAACAGTATAGCAGGAGAAGAAGGCTGGGGCGTATTGAACTAGTTACCTTGGTGCGCGCTGTCCCGTGAGGCTGACCGGGACTTGGCCATGGAGGCCCTTTGCCTTTGTCATGATTGTTTCCCGCTCGCTTGCGCGTTGACGTGCGCTTCGGAGCAGTCGGCTCGCAGTTTGGCTGCAACCTCGTCGGCCGATAAAGGCTTGCTGAAGTAATAGCCTTGAATTTCGTCACAATGATGCGCCCGCAGGAATGACATTTGTGCTTCGTCCTCGACCCCTTCGGCAATCACTTTAAGATTCAGGCTTTTTGCCATGCTGATGATTGCGGTTGTAATCGCCGCATCATCCGGATTCAGCGCGACATCCCGCACAAATGAGCGGTCGATCTTCAGCTTGCTCACCGGAAACCGCTTCAAATAGCTGAGGCTGGAATAGCCAGTCCCGAAGTCATCAATCGCCAACGACAATCCCATGTCCTTTAATTCCTGCAGAACCGGGAAGGTCACGTCGGCGCTCGATAACAAGAGACTTTCCGTTACCTCCAGTTCCAAGTATTGCGGAGCGATGCCGGTATCCAGGAGCACCTTCCTGACAAGTTCGGAGAAGCCCTCGCGACGGAACTGGACCGCCGAAACATTGACCGCCACTGAGACTGCGGCAAGCGCCTCATCTTGCCATTTCCGGGCCTGAGTGCAGGCCGTCCTGAGCACCCATTCCCCGATGGGTACGATCAGCCCGCTGTTCTCCGCGATCCGGATGAAGTCATTGGGTGGCACAAGGCCCATTTCCGGGTGTTGCCACCGCAGCAGCGCTTCCACGCCAATGATCTTTCCAGAGGCAATCTCCATCTGCGGTTGGTACATGAGAAAGAGTTCTTTCCTGTCGAGCGCCGTGCGCAAACTGTTTTCCAGGTTCAACCGGTCCACTGCGCGAGCGTTCATGTCCGCCGTAAAGAATTGAAAGTTGTTTCGCCCACTGTCCTTGGCGGTATACATGGCGGCATCGGCATGCTTGACGAGGGTTTCGCTATCCGCGCCGTGTTCCGGGTAGATACTGATGCCGAGACTGCAACTAACGCTGAGAGAATGATTCTGGATCACCATTTCAGCAGTCAGTCCATCCATTAGCCGCCTGGCGGCAACCGCTGCGTCGCCGATTTCCTTTACATCATTCACCACGACGAGGAATTCGTCCCCACCGAGCCGGGCAATTGTGTCCTGGTCGCGCCCCCATGCTTTAAGCCGTTCCGCAACGCCTTTCAGAAGCAGATCGCCGACTGAGTGCCCCAGCGAGTCATTGATGTCCTTAAACCGGTCGAGGTCGAGGAAGAAAAGCGCAACCTTGCTTTTTTTCCGGCGAGCACTGGCGAGCGCGAGCGTTAATCGGTCGCCCAGAAGAGTCCGATTCGGTAATCCTGTCAAAGCGTCGAAATAGGCCAGCGATTGAATCCGTTCCTCGGCGACCTTGCGCTCGGTGATGTCAACGATCGTGCCCTCAATAACCTTGGGAGCCCCGGCGTGGTCGGAGACGATGGTGGCATTCAACATCGCCCAGAGGCGTTCCCCGTTCTTCCGGCGAAAGTTCACCTCGTGGTTGGTAGCGAACGCCTCGCGTTTGAGTTTTCCCAGGAAGGCATCGCGATCCGAAATCTTCTCGTACATGTCTATGATCGATGCGCCGAGGGTTTCCTCAGGCGAGGCATAGCCGAACATCTGAGCCGCGGCCTGATTGCACTCCAGGACGCGGCCTTCCATCGTGGTGCGAAAGACCCCCGCCAGGTTGCGCTCAAACAGGAGCCGGTAGCGCATTTCCGACTCGCGAACGGCTTCCTCGATCCGCTTGCGCTCGGTGATGTCCACGAAAGTGACAACCGTGCCGATCGGCTTTCCATCCCGCTCGATGGGATGGGACCAGTATTCGGCGGGAAAGCAGGTCCCGTCGCGGCGCCAGATGACTTCGTCATCGATGTGGGTGCCATGTCCGCAGCGGAAAGCTTCGTAGATGTGGCACTCCTCCACGGGGTAATGCGTTCCATCCTTCCGTGTATGGTGCATCACGTCGTGCATATTCTTTCCATGCAGTTCCGCAGGATCCTCATAGCCCAGTAGTTTGAGGCAGGCGGGATTGCAGAAGGTGCATTTGCCCTCCATGTCGATACCGTAGACTGCCTCGGGGACCGAATCCAGCACCAGCCTTACCAGTTCGTTGCTTTCTCGAACCTCCTTTTCCGCTCGCTTGCGCTCGGTGATATCACGCACGAAGCAGAAGCTATACTCCTTCCCGTCGAGTTTCAGGTAGCTCGCGTTTATCTCCACCGGGAAGACACGCCCTTGTTTGGTGCAATGCTGGGTTTCAAAGTACAAGCTGCCATGCGTCGTGAGTTGCTGCCAGAACCATGGCCAACGGTCTTCTGGGAAACACGGATCGATGTCCGGGATCGACAAGGAGAGCAACTCCTCACGGGAACGGTCCAAAGAACGGCAGGACGCCTGGTTGACGTAGACGATCTGTGCCTGCGAGTTGATCCAATAGAGAGCGTCTGAGGCGTGCTCCAGTGAGAACTGCATCAGTCGCACTTTCTCTTCTGCCTTCTTGCGTGCGGTGATGTCTTCCTTGAGCGCGAGAAAGTGGGTGATGGCGCCGCTGGAATCACTGATAGGCACAATGGAGGCTGATTCCCAATAGATCTCTCCATTCTTCTTCTTGTTGGCAAACTCCCCCTGCCATTCACGGCCAGAGAGTACAGTCTCCCAGAGTTCCCGGTACACCGCCGCCGACTGCATCCCCGAATTCAGAATCCGCGGATTTTGTCCTATCGCCTCCTCTGCCGTATAGCCCGTCACCTGGGTAAATTTGGAATTGACATACTCGATCGTGCCCTGAGTGTCGGTGATGACCACGATGGCAGGGCTTTGCTCGACCGCGCTTGACAGCTTCCGAAGACGCTCCTCCACATTCTTGCGTTCGCTGATGTCGCGCACAAAGGCGAATGCATATTCCTCCCCATCGAACTTCAGGTAGGTAACATTTACCTCGACGGGAAAAACTCGTCCCTGCTTGGATTTATTAACAGTCTCGAAATGTTTCGAGCCCCGCGCCTTGAGCTCCTGCCACAACGGCTTCCACTTCTCTCTCGTTAGCTGCGGCGCAATATCCGGGATGGATAGCGACAGCATTTCTTCGCGGGAATACCCGAAGCAGTTGCAGGTTTCCTGGTTGACGTATACAAAACGGCCGCTTGGGTCCACCCAATTCACATGCCCGGCGGTATGCTCCAGCGAGAATTGCGCCAGCCGCAGTTCCTTTTCCGCCCGCTTGCGATTGGTTACGTCGGTTGTGGTTCCAACAAATTCAACAACATTCCCGGCTTGGTCGAGGATCGGCCGGCCGATGCCGTGAACCTTTCTTATCGATCCATCCGGCAGGATGATTCGAAGCTCAGTTTCAAAGCCCTTCTTAGTTGCGATCGATTCCCTCACCAGTCTGCGGAAAATGGGCGCGTCTTCGGGATGGAGCCGTTCCATGGACTGCTCGAACCCCATACGCCCACTTCCAGGCTCCATGCCAAAAATCCGATAGTGCTCTTCGGACCAAAGGACAGCTTCCCGCTGGTCCGTCCTCCAAGACCAACTTCCGATATGAGTCAGCCTCTGCGACTCCGCCAGGCAATCCTGGCTACGCCGCAATTCCTCTTCCGTGCAACGACGCTCCGTTATGTCGTGAATTGTGAGCACATACTCGGTCCGGCTCGATGGCAACTGCAAGGGTCGTGACCAGTATTCGGCGGGGAAACAGGTTCCATCTTTTCGCCAAAACAGGTCACCGACAATATGAATCTCCTGACGGGATTCGACTCCTTTGCCTAATGTGCACTCCCTGGAGGGATCGGTCGTCTCACTGGGAGAGCTGTGCCGCAGCAATTCGTCGAAGCTGTTTCCGATGATTTCGTCAGTTCTGTACTGGATCAGCTTCAGGAAGGCGTTATTGCAAAACGTAATGTTCCCCGCTGCGTCCAATCCGCAAAGGCTTTCGGCAACGACGTTCAGCAGGAGCTGCAGCTCACTATTCGACTCACTGAGGGAGCCTTTTAGTAGACGAGTCAGGGGCATGGAAGAGGTCCGTCTGACTAGATCGGCCAGGGAGCGGCAGCGGATGACAAGTCGCCCGCCTCACTCGGTTACAAAGGTAATTCGACTGGACAGGAGTGGGCGCGGACAGACACGGCCGAGTCTTCCGCAATCGCAATGAGTCAAGCGCTGCTCAAGGCCGGGGCGTTTCCTGGCAGGAGATCGCGCCCTCAACCATGCTGTACTCGCACCGCCAGTGAAAGCCATTGGCGTCGTGTTTTCCATATCCCCACACGCTGAGCATGAGTGTCTGCCCCTCGACCTGCGATGCCTCCACAAACACATGGTCGTTTTCCAGCAAGCGTGGACGAAGGGCGCCCGGCACCAGAGTGGTGAGCAACGGCTGGTCGATTAGGACAGGGGCATGCGAATCATCGGCAGCGAAGATGAGCGCGCGGGAAGTGTGTTTGCCGACATACTGCGTCACGATGATGAAGTCGTTATCGGCCCATGCCACGGCCGCGACACCGAGATAATCGCAGAGCTTGCGGGTACGGCCATGGGCCGTGTCCTCAACAAATAGGGAATGGAACGTTCCGAGGTATTCGGAAAGAGGAGCCGCGCGGTCAGTGTTGCGCACCACGAAGCGCCCGTCCTGAGAGGGCAGTTGGTCCGCCTTCGGAAACACTACGAAAGACGCGGCATGAGCCACAATTGTGGAAGCGATCACCACAGCAACCCACAGCGGTCCTCGATGGAAACGCATGAGCGGACTCCTACTGTCATTTGAATAGACGAGGGGAAATTGTGCTGTGCGGCCGCTCACGCCGCAACATTACGAAGGTGTCCGATTTGAGGTTACTTTAATTGTTGAAACGTCATCGAAAGGCAGGAATGAAAAGGAACCAAGACATCCCGATGACCCGATCAGGGTGCGAACCACCTGATCGCAACTGAGGAAGAAGACATCATGGCGTGTGTAAACGAGATTACCGGCGGCAAGGGCGCGCGGGTGACCTTTGATCCAGTTGCTGGGCCTTTTCTGGAAAAGCTGGCCGAGGCGGCTGCACCCGGCGGAATTGTCTTTGAGTATGGCGTGCTTTCGATACAACCCACGCCCTTTCCGCTGTTTACGGCGCGGGGTAAGGGTCTAAGCATTCGCGGCTATACATTGATGGAGGTCACGCGCAATCCGGAGAAGCTCGCGGCGGCGAAGAAGTATGTCTACGACCGGTTGGCGGACGGACGGTTTCATCCGAAGATCGCGAAGATCTTTCCGTTTGCGCAGACCGTAGATGCTTATAACTATCTCGAATCGAATGCACACGTAGGCAAAGTTGTGATTACTGTTCCGTAATTCGCCTGGATTCATGACAGAAAAGCCCGCCGCCTGGCGGGTTTTTCTATTCCTGACAAGCCGAAGAAGCCATCATTCGCCCTCGCTTGTGACCACCTCACCCGCCGGTTTGTCTTGCTTCCTCGCGATCTCGCCCAGCAGAAACAAGTCGGTGAGCAGCGCCCGGAGATGGATGGAAGCGTTCAGATTGTCAACCAACTGGGAGCTGATGGCGGATTGGGCCAGGACCAACTCAATGGCGGCGAGAGAATCGCGAACGTCGCGATCGAGCACCGCCAAGAACGCCAGATATTTGTCGGCTGGCTCAAGACCTTCCTCTTTGACCGCCACAGCACAAGTTTCCGCCAGCCCGGTCAGGGCTTTCACGGCGCGCTGCAGGAACTCACGGACTTGTCCACCCGATTTACTGCCCTGGTCACTGGGGAGCCCCTGGGCTGCGTAGGCCAGCATGAACTCGTAGCACTCTTCCACAGCATTACAACGATCGCTGATCTCAGCCAGCATCGGTTAGCCCTCGACCTTCTACTCGGTTGGATGGCGATGGTAAAGAAGATGCCGAAGGAGGTGTCTCGACCACCCAGCGCTCGGGATCGTGCTCTTGCAGATAAAAATCGCGATCTATCCAGCCGAAGATCATCGATTTCGTGATCGCGAGCTTCTCTGGGCGGAGTCCGAAATAGACATGCATCATTACCAGCGCAATCAGTCCCACTCCCGCCAGTCCATGCAGCACGTACATCAGGCCCCACGTCATGTCGCTGAATAGATATGGATTCCTGGGGAAAAAGATCGTACGCACGCGAAACATCATGAAAACGCCGGTAAGGATCACCGACAGACCGCAGAGGATGATGACGCCGTGGAAGAGCTTATTCTCCAGCGGATACTTGGCAAACTTCCGCGGCGGCGGCGCGGACCTTCCGGCAAACCGGCGCACTCTTCTCCATGCATCTTCCCGATCGATTCTGTCTGGCCAGATCGACCAAAAATCCAGCCAGAAGGAAGCGTGGATGATGTGAAAGAGGATGGAGACCGTCAACACAGCGCCAGCGATCCAATGACAGGTCACCCAGGGAAACTGGACTCCCACCTTCGGAAGGAAAGCGGTAAACAGCAACGTGAGCATGGACGCTGCCATGATCCAGTGAAACAGCCGCGCCACCAGCGAATGCCGCGGAACGTGCTTGGGTATCCCCGCAGAGACTTCGGGAGAAGCATCGCCCGCAAACTCCCTGGGCCTGGCGAAATACCTCAACCAGATGGCGTGGACGATCAGGAACACCAGCCCTGCAGTCACCGAGACCCAAATCAAAAACCAGGCAATATGGATCGGGACACTCTGCCCCCACGGGCTCGTCGCCCACTCTAAGAAGCCCACGTTGCCTCCTCGACTCCACCGATGGCTCGTTTCACTAGATTTCTCATCAGCGGGATCTTGTAGGCGTTGAACTGCAACGGGAGCGCCCCTTGCACGGCCAGTTTCCCCGCCATCTCACCCGTAGCTGCGTTGCGCGGCTTGCCGTGAACTGCATCTTCGACTGCCTTTAACCGTAATGGACGCGCGGCAGCGCCGTTCACCGCGATGCGCATGCGCTCAATCCTGTCCCCCGATGTCACTATGGCTGAGGCCACGTTCATGAGCGCGAAATCCCATACGTTCCGGTCTCGCACTTTCTCAAAATAGAATTGTGCGCCCACCCACGTGGACGGAACACGAATAGCAGTAAGCAGGTCTCCGGGCTGCAGCATGTGCAGCCGCGTAATGTCGATGTCAGGACCGATGAAATAATCCTCGGCATCCACCACGCGCTCACCTTTGGGCGTGCGCACGACGAACTTGGCGTCCAGCGCAATCAGGGCCGGCGCTGAATCGGAGGGATTCACGGCAACGCACCGGTCCGCGTGCAGAATCGCGTGTTCGCGATTGCGGCCCTCCGGTGTATCGGCGTAGCAAATGTTGCCGCCGGCACGGTAACACGGCCAACCTCCGCGGTAATACCAGCAGCGCGTGTCCTGCGAAACATTCCCGCCGATGGTTCCCTGGTTGCGGATTTGGGGCGACGCCACGACCTCCGCGCTCTGCGCCAGCAAACCATACTTCTGCTTGACGATGGGATGATTCACAATTTCTGTGAGCGTGGTCATGGCGCCGATCTCGACGCCATCCGTGGCTGGGCGAACTCCGCGCAGTTCCTCGATTCCGCTCAGATCGACTACAGCTTTGGGCTTCCTAATTCGATCTTTGAGCCAGTCGAAGCTGTCGAGCCCTCCGGCCAGTATCCAGGCATCCGATCCGTGCTGTGCGAGAAGCTTTTGTGCATCGGCTACGGAAGTCGGCTGATACAGCTCGAAAGCGGCCATTACGTCTCGTATGACAGCCATAACTCTCCTTCAAACCTCCATCAATCAGATGTGGGTCATCAAATATGGGCCATCAGCGGATGTTGCATCGGGCGCCCAGCTTCGAGCGACGTCAGAATCGTGTCGGCGTTTACTGGTGCGCGCTGGAAAATCTCGTCCCCGAGGGCATCCGAAAGGGCGTTCAAGATGGAACCACAACCACCAGCAACCGGGGGCTCACCCACACCGCGAGCACCCACCGGCGTTTCCGGGTCCGGAATGTCCAATGCCGTCCATTGCATGTCAACGGGTACATCCAGAATCGTTGGCGGCTTGCTGTGATGGAATCGCCTGGAAACCATCTGGCCATAGTGCGGATCGAACACCCACTTCTGACCGATCGCATGCCCGATGCCGAGCGTTGAACGCCCGAGCATTTGGCCACCCAGTGCGCGGGGATGAATCACCGTCCCGACATCGCCGGAGGCGAGAAAATCCACGATGTAGTACTTCCCGGTTTCGACATCGACTTCAACTTCGGCGAAGCTGGCGACATAGGAAAACGTCGCGCCGTCACGTGGGTAGTTGTCCTTGGCTGCCGCCACCAGGCCCTGGCCGGCCAATGCCGCGATCGATGCCTTCGTCAATTTGTGGACATCGGCGGGCGCCTCGTGGCCATCGTAGACGCCACCCAATTCAATCGCATGTTTCGCCGCCTGCGCTAAAGTCATGCCGGCGCCACCGCCCTTGCGGAAGACACGCTCGTTGGCGACCTCGTATTGCTCTGGTCTGCCGCCGAGTTTCCTGGCCGCGATTTCCTGAAGTTTCTTCTTGGCATCCATCGCGGTCGCGTACGCTGCCCGCGTCATTGCGTGCGTTGTCTGGCTGCCGCCGGATACGCACGTGAATGGAAGGTTCTTTGTGGTGTTACCCCACACCACGTCGCATTTCTCCCACGGCACGCCGAGAACCTCCGCGCCCGCGCGATGAACGTCGATCACCGACTCCGTCCCCAGATTGCCGATTCCAGACTGGAAGGTGATGCGACCGTCGGGCTTGATGACGAGAAGCCCGTCGAATCCGATGGTGCCGCCAACGTAACAGCTCAGCGACACGCCGACCCCGCGAACCTTCGCGCCTATTCTTTTGGGAGTCCGTGCCACCCGCTCGCTCCAGCGGAATTGCTCCGCGCCGCGGTCGAGTGCTTCTTTGATGAATGCGCTGGTGGCGTATTGCCGTTTCCCCTGCACTGCCGGTCCGAACGGCGCCTTACCCTCCGGGCAGTTGATGCGGCGGATCGCTACCTGGTCAACTCCGAGCTTGCGCGCAGCTTTCGCGATGACCGGCTCGAGGAGGACAATCCCCTGCAATCCGCCCGGAGAACTCTGCGCACTGCGTGGCGGCGTGTTCGTCATCACCGTCACCCCACGCCAGCGCATGGCTTGCGGCTGGTACAACAGGGAGACGATGCGGCCCGATGACGGACCGTCGCCCACTGCGTCGTAGGGACCGTTGTCACAAATGACGAACATATCAAGCGCTGCGATCCGTCCTTCGTTCGAGAATCCGACTTTCATGCGCCCCTGAAAGCCGGGACGCGCCCGTCCGATAAAGGTCTCCTCCTCGCGGCTGATGCGCATCATCACCGGAGCGTTTGTTTTTTGGGACAGAAGTGCGGGGATGATCATCGTTACCCCGCCGGTGATCTTGCTGCCGAACCCGCCTCCGGTGTATTCGCTGATGAAAACAACTTTGTCGGCATCGATGTTCAACCAGCGCGCGATCGCGGGCAGCGTTTGCGCCGTACTTTGCGTGCCGGTGTGAATGTAGACCTTTCCGTTCTGCCAGTAAGCCATCGCACTGCGCGTCTCAAGCGTCTGATGGCTGGTGTCGGGCGTGACGAACGTCTCGTCAAGAACGAGCGCCGCATTCTTGAAGCCGGAATCAAGGTCGCCATACGACCATTCGTCGGGAGCCTTGCCCAAAGGCAGCCGGCCATGCTTTAACTCGGCAAAGTCGGCCTTGGTCCACTTCAACTCCGTGACTACGGGTGCGCCCGGACCTTGTGAACCGGGCGCTGGAGGCCGGGTCCAGACGTTGCCATCCGTTCGTGGATTAGGACCACCCGGCCGTAGAGTGTCCAGCGGATCGACGACAAACGGAAGCGGCTCAAAATCGATTTGAATCTTCTCGATGGCTTCCGCGGCGGTGAGTTCGTCGACCGCGGCAACGGCAAGAATCGGTTCGCCCTGATAGAGCGGCTCCATGGTGAGACCGCGTTCGCCCCACTTGCTGGCTTTGATCACTGTGCCGTTGTCGGTAAGGGTGTCGGCCGGGGCGGGAAGATCATTAGCCGTAAGGATGGCTTTGACTCCGGGCATTGCGAGCGCTGCATCCGCATGGATTCGTTTCACGTGCGCATGCGGCATGGGGCTGAGCAACAACTTGCAGAAGAGCATGCCGTCCGCGCGAAAGTCCTCGGCATATTTCGCCTGGCCCGTAACCTTCGCATACAAATCCGGAGTCGTATAATTCTTGCCGATCAGCTTGTAGCCAGCTCCGTACTGGCGCTCCGTGGCTTGGGTGACCTCCACAACCTTCTTGTTATCCAAGCGTCGACCTCCGCAGATTCTCGGCTCCGCGCATCAACGCGGTAAGGATTTTGTCGTAGTCCTGGCAGCGGCACAGGCATCCCGAGATGCCGTGCGCCAACTCCTGGCGGGTAGGATTGGAGTTTGTTTTCAAGTATCCCACGGTGGTCATGATGAAACCGGACATACAGAACGCACACTGAAATCCCTGTTCGTCGATGACGCCCTGCTGCACCGGATGCAAGGTTCCCTCGGCACTCGCCAAGCCCTCGATGGTCAGAACTTTCCGGCCGCGCACGTTGTGCGTGAGCACCGAACAGGAATAGTACGGAATATCGTCGATCAGGACGGTGCAAGATCCGCATTCCGCCCGGTCGCATCCCAGTTTGGTGCCAGTGAGGCCCAGCTTGTAACGAAGAGTTGACGCCAGCGTCTCTTGCTTCATGACGTCGACGCGACGCTTCTGACCGTTGACGTTGAGGGTAATCAGCCGCTCTCCCACTCCGGCAGTGAACTGCTGGCCGTGCAGAGTGGAGGCGCGAAACAGATAGCTCGCGGAGGAGACTGCTACGCCGCTGGTGATGACCCCTTTAATGAAGTTGCGTCTTGAGACAGCCTTCGGCGCATCCTCGCCTGTCTTGGAACCTGCCTTCTCTGACATTCTGGGTCACCCCTTTACTGGTGCAGCCGCTGTAACAGTCTGGCGCGAAGAAATGCATCTCAGGTTTCATATTTAAGCAGTTGGATTCCCAGAAATAATTGCCGGATTCGGGAATTTCCATTCTTCGGAATCGTTTCTAGGCGCGCAGGAGAGCCGCTGCAAGCTCCCGCAATTCTGCTGACGGAAGCGACTGCGGATTGCTGTGAGTGCCGGGATGCAAACGTGGTCCGCACATGGCGAATTGATGGGCGCGAATGCGGTTCCCAACTACGTTCAGATCGCCCCAGGCGACGATGCTATCGATGAGCCGCTCACTGCCGCCATTCTTAAAATCCGATTCGTCGAGGCCCAACCGCACAAAGGTCCGTTACAAGGAAGATAATATACTCCCCCAAAGGCCTTCGCCCACTGATGGTCCGATTCATGCAACTCGTCAATACTCCTCTGGCACAAGCAGAGTGGTTCCTGATCGATCAGCTTCGGTGATTATCCAGATCTTCTCGCCCGCCTCTGTCTTATAGCGGGCTCCAGATCGTCCGCGGCCGGAATTCTCGTATTTCCGCTCAAAGGAGAAGTCATCCTCACTGCGGGCGAGAAAGCCGTTCGGAGGTTTTACGCAAGGTCGCTGTCCGAAGGAAATGTCCACGATGCCCGGAATGCCGCGATGCGCGCCCGCAAGAGGGAGTATAATCTATAGGAACGTGGAGTTAGCGGAGGTGCGCCCATGGCTTCGCCTCGCGAATCCAAAGGTTCAACAAAAATCGCCGTTCCAGCGCCGATTGAACAGAAATCGCAACGCACGCGGAATTCTACGCGTCCGCCCCCAGCCCCCAGGAACAGCCGCGAGTTCGACGCCCAGGCATTCCTTGCCACCATCGGAGAGGGCAGGAAGGCTATGTTCTTCCCAAAGAAGCAAACCGTCTTCGCGCAAGGAGATCCAGCGGACGCAGTGTTTTATCTGCAGACAGGCAAGGTAAGACTCACCGTTGTCTCCCAGAATGGCAAGGAAGCCACGATCGGCATATTGAGTGAGGGGAGTTTCTTCGGTGAAGGTTCGCTTGCAGGTCAACCTCTCCGCATGGGCACTGCGACCGCAATGATGGATTGCGCTGTTTTGAGAATTGAAAAAAGGGCCATGGTGGATACGCTTCACCGGGAAAACACCCTTTCCGATCTGTTCGTCGCATATTTGTTGACGCGAAACATTCGATACGAAGAGGATCTAGTTGACCAACTTTTCAATTCCAGCGAGAAAAGGCTGGCCCGTGTCCTTCTTATGCTCGCTCATTTTGGCAAGGAAGGGATTCCTGAATCCGTGATTCCGAAGATCAGTCAAGAAACGCTCGCAGAGATGGTGGGCACCACTCGGTCTCGGGTTAGCTTCTTCATGAACCGGTTCAGGAAATTGGGATTCGTTGACTACGCCGGGGGTGCAGAAGGCGGGTTACAGGTTCACAGTTCACTTCTCAATGTCGTTCTCCACGACTAGCGGGCCGCGTCATCCCAAATTGGGGGACAGGCTATGCGGCAAGCCGGGGCACGCGCCGCACCAACAGAATCCGATGAACCAGGCGCACGCCCTATCCGAGCGACTCCTAAACGCGTAACATTAGGCTGAAACTTTCACGTCCAGGTGTCACGGAAATTTTGCATGGCAACGGAATGAAAACGATGCTTCCTCCACAAACGCGAGATTTGGCCCAGCGACTTCTTGCTGACGAAAACGCTGCGGGCAAGACCTCCGAGCCTTCGGAACTCGCGGCCTTTCGCGTCTGTGCGAGGTTGCGCCAGCCCCTAATTACACTCGCGGGAGTTGCCGGTTTTCGCTCGCTGCTTTCTCGTGCTCTGACGCTGGCCAGGGCGGAAGCTCCCAGTCTTAGCGCAGTAGAGATCGCAGCGGATGGCTCCTTACAACGTCTAGACGGGCTTCGGCCGCAAGTCGATGCGGACGAAACTGGGGAGGCAGGAATAATTCTCATTACCCAGTTACTGGGGCTGCTCGTCCGAGTTGTTGGCGAAGCCACGACGTTGCAGCTGGTGACATCTGAAATTCTCCCAGACTTTAAGTTCCTCTCGAAGAGCGGAATACCTATGGGCTTTGAAGCGATCGTCAACGAAGTCGATGATCTCCAAGGCGTCAGTGCGCGTCTCGAAAGACTGGCGGAGCAATATCCGCCCGTCACAGAAGCGCTGAGGAGTATCTCGGGAAATGTTCTAAACACGGCGACGGTATTGGCGGTAGTGGCGGCAATTAAGAGCCCCAAGCCAAACTGAGCACAGAGTTCGCGCTGTATGGAAAAGGAAATCGTGAGTCTTCGAGAGTCGCGACATTTGGCCCAACGCCTTCTCACTTACGAAGCCGTCGCGGGCGAGAACTCCGAGCCAGCGGAGTCTGCGGCTTTTCGCGTCTGCGCAAAGCTACGCCGGCCCCTAACTATACTCGCGGGCGTTGCCGGTTTTCGCTCGCTAATTTCTCGTGCTCTGACGCTGGCCAGGGCGGAAGCTCCCAGTCTTAGCGCGGTACAGGTCGCGGCGGATGGATCCTTAAAGGGTCTAGACGAACTGGAGCCGCACATTGACAAGGAACAGGCCAGGGACGGAGGAGCCATTCTCATTGCCGAGTTGATCGGGCTGCTCCTCACTTTCATTGGCGAGGGTTTAACGTTGCGGCTGGTTCAGGATGTGTGGCCGGAGGCCGCCTTCGACGGCCGCGTTTCCGAGAAGGAGAGGAAGCTTGAGCGTACAAGATAGAGTGATCATAAAAAAACTGCCGACCGGGGTGCCGGGCCTCGATGAAATCCTGGGCGGCGGTCTCCCGGAGTTTTCCTTTAATATCATCGCGGGAGCCCCGGGAAGCGGCAAGACCACGCTGGCGCACCAAATAATATTCGCCAACGCGACGCCCGAGCGCCCCGCGCTCTATTTCACTATCCTGGGCGAACCCGCCATCAAAATGCTGCGCTACCAGCAACAGTACACGTTCTTTGACCAGGCTAAGTTAAACACCGCCGTCCGCTTTATCAACTTGAGCCAGGTTGTGTTGGAGAAGGACTTAGATGCGGTCCTAGAGGAAATTACGAAAGAGGTTGAGAAGGCAAGTCCCAGCGTCGTGGTAGTGGACTCCTTTCGCACCGTGGTGCGGAAGGCGCTCGGCGGTACAACCGAAGTGGAGTTGCAAGCTTTCATTCAGCGGTTAGCCCTGCTCCTGACCAGTTGGCAAGCCACAACTTTTCTGGTCGGGGAATATGTCGAGGGTGAGATCCGTGACAATCCCGTTTTCACGGTCTCCGATGGCCTCTTTTGGCTTTACCAGGCTGCGGAGCGAAGTTCCATTGTGCGGAAACTCCAGATCGTGAAACTGCGCGGGCAGGCGTCCGTGCCCGGACTGCACACCTTCCGCATTACCCATGCTGGGCTGCAAGCCTTCTCGCGTACTCTTGGGCTGGCCGGACAAGCAAGGAAGATACCCAGTACACGGCGCCTTTCCATCGGTATTCCGGAATTGGACAAGATGCTTGGGGGCGGCATTCCCGAGGGAGATAGTGTCTTGGTGGCAGGGGCTTCGGGAACGGGAAAATCCGTCCTGGCGACCCAATTCATTGCTGAGGGTATACGTCAGGGGGATCCGGGGATTGTGGTGGTGTTTGAAGAACGGCCGCAAGAGTATGCGGAGCGGGCCAGCAGTTTTGGTCTGGATTTGAAGACGCCGCGAAAAGAAAAGAAACTCGAAATTCTCTACCTCCGTCCGCTTGATCTCTCAGTCGATGAAACCATGCACGAGATTCTCGACGCGGTCCAGAAGATTGGCGCCAAACGCCTGGTGATTGATTCGCTCGCGGGCTTTGAGATGGCGCTAGCACCCGGCTTCCGCGCCGACTTTCGCGAATCGCTCTACCGGATGATAACCGCTTTGACCGGAGTCGGGGTGACGATTCTAAGCACGGTTGAGATGAACGAGTCTTTCACGGAATTTCCGTTCAGCACCTACTCGATTTCCTTTCTCACCGATGACATTATCCGGCTTCGGTACGTAAACATCGACGGCCAGCTTCGCAAGATTATGGTCGTTATCAAGATGCGCGGTGGCAACCACAGCAAAGATATCCGCGAATATGAAATCACCTCTAAGGGTGTGGTCATCATGGGTGACCGCCTCACGGAATATCAAGGCCTCATCACCGGGATTCCCAAGCATTTGAACCGGTCCGGCAATCATGAAGAGCGCTTACAAAAGCCGAAAGCCAAAACCAAAAGCTAGAAGTAATCTGGGACAACCCTGCCCTCTCATCTCGCGGAGAGGTTCCGTACACAGTCAGTCCGGGGATTGCGAATAATCTGCAGGTTAAGAATCAGAAAGGCAGCTCTTCGCAATAAGAACTGCCTGAGTGCGGACGGGAGTTCGTATTCGAAGGAAGCGAGACTCGGGTGTTTGAACTGCCCGTCTCCTTGTTCGTATGCATGGGCACGCGGCCTTCCTGAAACCTAAGGAGAGAGAACTAACTTCAGGTGCGCTGAATCGGTTCAGGGAGCTCGAAAAAAGGGTTCGCGAGTTTGTCTCGATATTCGAACCCTCATAGAACACACTGCGAACTCGGATCAAGCCGCTTAGCCCTGCGCTCATCCTGTAATCGCGCTAGCCGCGGTAACGAGAATATCCCCAGCCCCCGCCACCGAGCAAAAACAGCACCAAAAGAACGATCAATATGGTTTCCATTGTTGTACCTCACTTGTGAGAAGGAAGCTGACGGACCTTTGTAACGGTCGTCTCACTTCTTCACTACACAACCTCATAGAAGTGGCAAAGAGGGATGTCTGATCACAATGAACCACTTTGAACGCTTAATTTGTACGGCGCGCCATGTAGGATTGTGAGCGGATTCGCGCTCTGATTCGCAGGAAGGGTGCACACTCTGACTCGTTCGTGCCGACATTTGCCCCATCTCGATGGATGCGATTGCTGTTGAAGTCGCTTGGCCCGGGCGTTATCACTGGGGCCGCCGACGATGACCCATCCGGCATTGCCACATATTCTGTTGCGGGCGCACAGCTTGGAACCAAGCTGCTCTGGACCGCGCTCCTGACGTGGCCGCTGATGGCTGCGGTTCAAATGATGTGTGCCCGCATTGGCAAGGTGACGGGACAAGGCTTGGCCGCGAATTTCAAGCGACGATTTCCACGTTGGTTGCTATTCGGGGTTGTCACGGCACTGCTTGCGGCCAATACGATTAATATCGGAGCGGACCTCGCTGGCATGGCGGATGCAGCGGAAATGCTGTCGGGGATCAATTCGCACCTGTTTGTGGTGGGGTTCGCGCTCCTGATTTCGTGGGCGACGATCCGACTCCACTATCACCAGATAGCAAATGTGCTCAAGTGGCTGGTACTGGTGCTCTTCGCCTATCCCATAACCGCGTTCGTGGTTGGAGCGGACTGGGGCGGAGTGGCGCGTGCCACCTTCATTCCGTCGCTGCCACACACAAGAGATGAATGGTCGACGCTGGTGGCCATCCTCGGCACCACGATTAGTCCATATCTGTTTTTCTGGCAGGCGAGTGAAGAGGTTGAAGAGGAGAAGGCGGCAGGTCAGAGTACGCTTGCTCAACGGAGAGGAGCAACACTCAAAGAACTTGAGCTCAGGAACGTTGATGTAGGCGTGGGTGCGTTTTTCTCGAACATGGTCATGTTCTTCATCATCCTGACCACTGCGATTACCCTGAACCGCCACGGCATCACGCACATCGAGACGACTCGCCAGGCGGCAGAGGCCCTTCGGCCTCTCGCTGGCAAGTTCGCTGCCACGCTGTTTACCGTCGGTATTGTCGGCGTCGGCTTTCTTGCCATCCCAACGCTGGCCGGATCTGCGGCATACGCTTTCGCGGAAACCCTAGGCTGGCGCCAGGGACTGGACAAGAAATTGAAACACGCCCGCGCGTTTTACGCTCTCATTCTGTTCTCGACCGGCGTGGGTGTCGGACTGGACTTCGTAGGCGTTAACTCTGTGAAGGCACTCTACTGGACAGCGGTGATCAACGGATTGTTAGCTCCCTTCCTTCTCGTCGCAATCCTGGTCGTCGCCTGGGACAAGAAACTGATGCAGGGCCAACCAAGTTCACGCTTGGGATGGATCGTCGTAGCGATTACCACAGTGGCGATGTTCGCCGCGGGCGTGGCTATGTTTGTTGTATAGACTGCCGATCTAGCAGCCGCCGAACTGGCGCTCGCCCGGTTTCGCCAACCTAAATTGTCAAAACTGTGCAGTTTGGACCGGTCGAACTATTCTTTCCATGCCTATGCTGTATCTATCGAGCCGATGACCAGTCGTGACGAAGCGCGATCCTGCACCTTGGCGAGAAAGAGAACATTATGACTCATGGCACCACGAGACCAATACCCAAACTGCGCCGAGCTCCGCAACCACCCCTGTCACACGCTGGAGCAACCCCTGACTCAGACCGTGCCAAGAGACCACCGCTCTCCGAAACCGCCGCCACCGGCGAGGAGTTGACTCCCGGAGATCGCGTCGAGGGTTTGGGCAACTTCGGGAAGCCGACCGGAGAATTCGGCACAGTTGAGCAAGCTAACGAAGAGGACGCGGTCGTCAAGTGGGATGATGACGGTCGCATGAGACTCCATCAGCCGTCGCTCAAGAGGGTTTAACCGCAGAAGGCTGGCCAATTCGTCGCGGTTCGCATCTGTTGTTGCCGGGCTGTTCCTTTTTGCACAGTTTTGGTGGGCTGTCAGGTGCCGCAGATGCTAGTGAACGATCTACGGCGTCGCGGCCTGAGTCGTAAAACCATCCTGAACGCACTCAGCGCGCTTGCAAGCATGTTGGGCGCGGCGAGGGACTGGAACTATCTGGCACCAAAACTCGACTGGCAGAAGTTGCGTTTGCCCGTTGAGGAACTGCAGAAGTCGCAACGTTTTTTCACACCCTACGAGTCCCAGCGAATCATCGACGCGTCCCCAGAGCCGTGGAACATCTGTTTTGCGTTCATGGCCTACCTAGGGCTGCGTGCGAGTGAAGCCGTGGCCGTCGCATGGGAAAACCTCGACCTTGCGGCGGGAGTGTTGCGCGTGAACCAAAGCAACTGGTGCGGAAAATTGCTCACGGTGAAGTCGATATCGAGCAACCGTGATTTGCCCCTACCTCCCGTGATGGTTGACATGCTGAATGGATATCGTCTCCGATGGCGTCCCAATGCGTTTGGCTTGTTATTCGCCAATGCCAAGGGGCAGCCTATCACCAGTTGCTATGTTCGTCGGGACATCATGCACCCGATCCGCGAGCGTCTGGGCATCCCGCGCAGTGGTTTCCATGCCTTCCGGCATGGCTTAGGCACCGCACTGATGCAGGGAGGCGCGTCTGCGCGTGTGGTACAGCAACAGCTAGGTCACTCCGACCTGCGCATGCTGACACGCTACGCGCACGTGGTTCCGCAAGACCAAAGAACGGCAGTGGATCGTACTGTGGAAATGTTTTTGCGGCGTTCTGCGGCGAAAGCCGAAGTTAACCCATTGAGAATAAATTAGGTGGTTGGCGTCCCCGGCGGGATTTGAACCCGCGTTACCGCCGTGAAAGGGCGATGTCCTAGGCCAGGCTAGACGACGGGGACGTCTGGCAGCCGCAACTCGAATGCCAGATTAGTGCAGACACTCATACTAACAGCGGCCTTTTTGCGCTGTCAAAGTTCGCGCACTTTTGCTCGCGTCTCTCCGCATTGAATACTTCGGCAAATTCGCAATTCCTGAATAGGACCAGCAGGCCAGTCCGAATTCTCGTCGCAGCCAAGCAGCGCCGTCACTCAGACCTGATACCTGACCCCTGAGACCTCGCCCGCAAAAAAAGGGCACGGTCGGAACCGTGCCCTCCTGCTGTCTTTTGCTATTGCAGGGTCACTCTCCCACGAGTTCCATCTTCTTGGGGACGGCCGGCCAGGAGACAATTTCGTTCTCCTGAGCGTCCACCACCGCGATGGCCGCGACGTTCACGATTTCCTCGACTTCCGTATCGCGCGGCACGACGTGTACTGGTTTGCTCATACCCATCAGGATCGGACCTAACGTAGTTCCTCCCCCGAGCTTCGAGAGCAGCTTGTATGCAATGTTTGCGGATGCCAGATCGGGGAAGATCAGGACATTCGCCCCGCCCTTCAGCGAGCTGAAGGGATAGCTTTTCTCCAGCACTTCCGCTGAAACTGCTACGTCCGCCATCACTTCGCCGTCCACGATCAGCGTCGGGTCGGCCTTGTGCAGCAACTTGACCGCTTGCCGGACCTTCACACACTGCGGATGCTGCGTGCTTCCGAACGTGGAGAACGACAGCAAGGCCACCCGCGGTGTGAGGTCGAAGCGCCGCGCGGTCTGGGCCGCACAGAGCGCGATTTCGACCAGATCTTCCGCCGTCGGATCGATATTCACACTCGGATCGGCCAGCAGATAGAGTTTGCCAGACCGCGTGATCATCAAATAACAGCCCGAGACTCTGCGCAAGCCTTCTCGGGTCCCGACGATCTGCAGCGCCGGCCGGATGGTCTCCGGGAAGTGCTGGCTGACGCCGGAAACGAGCGCGTCGGCTTCACCCATGTGCACCATCATGGAGCCGAACACGTTGGGATCCTTCATCTGTATGCGCGCTTCCGTTAGCGTCACCCCTCGGCGCTGGCGCAGGCGATACAACTCCTGGATAAAGCGCTCACGCAAAGGAGACGACTCCGGATCCACGATCTTGAGTCCTGCCAGATCGACACCCAACTCTTGAGCGTTGGCAGCGATCGTCGTTGGGTTGCCGAGCAAAATCGGAAAAGCGATTTTTTCCTCGAGTAGAATGTGCGCCGTGCGCAGCATCTTCTCGTGCTCGCCTTCCGGAAAGACCACGCTCTTCGGCCGCGACTGGGCTTTCTGAATCATCATGTGCGCGATCTCGTGCGCCTTGCCCAGTCGGCGTTCGAGTTGATCGCGGTATTCGTCCAGCGCAATCGGAGTGCGCGCTACGCCGGTCCGCATTGCCGCCTCCGCCACCGCCGTCGCTTCCCACAGCAATACGCGCGGGTCGAACGGCTTCGGGATCAGGTAGTCCGGGCCAAACTTGAGCCGTTCTACCCCGTAAGCGCGGCACACCGAATCCGGCACGTCCTCTTTCGCCAGATTGGCAAGCGCGCGCGTGGCCGCCAGCTTCATTTCCTCATTGATTGCAGTCGCCTGTACGTCAAGCGCCCCGCGGAAAATGAACGGGAACCCGAGCACATTGTTCACCTGGTTTGGATAATCCGAGCGTCCGGTGGCAATGATGATGTCGCTGCGGCACGCTTTTGCGTCTTCGTATGTGATCTCGGGATCGGGGTTCGCCATCGCAAAAACAATGGGCCGATCCGCCATCGAACGCACCATGTCCTGCTTGATCGCGCCTTTCACCGAGCAGCCCACGGCTACGTCCGCGCCCTTCATGGCGTCAGCCAGGGTGCGCGCCGTTGTTTCGCCGGCAAACCGCTCCTTGTACGGATTCATGCCGTCGGTGCGCCCTTTGTAGACCACGCCCTTGGTATCGCAGAGCGTGATGTTTTCGCGCTTCACGCCCAGCCGTACGTAGTGCTCGGCGCAGGCAATACCCGAAGCCCCCGCTCCGTTGAACACCACCTTCACTTCATCAATTTTCTTGCCCACGACTTCGAGCGCATTCAACAGCGCCGCGCCCGAAATGATCGCCGTGCCATGTTGATCGTCGTGGAAGACCGGAATCTTCATCGTCTTCTTGAGCGTCTCTTCGATGTAGAAGCACTCCGGCGCTTTGATGTCTTCCAGGTTGATGCCGCCAAACGTCGGCTCCAGTAACTGGCAGACTTTTATGATTTCGTCGGGATTGTGGGTGTCGAGTTCAATATCGAAAACGTCAACGTCGGCGAACCTTTTGAATAGAACTCCCTTCCCTTCCATGACCGGCTTTCCCGCCAGAGCGCCGATGTCCCCGAGCCCAAGCACCGCCGTTCCGTTGCTGACGACGGCGACCAGATTTCCCTTGGCGGTGTACTTATAGGCATCCTGCGGATTTTTGTGAATTTCCAGGCAAGGCTCCGCTACGCCCGGAGTGTAGGCCAGACTCAAATCGCGCTGGGTGCGGCAGGGCTTGGTGGGAGAAACTTCAATCTTTCCAGGTCGAGCCCCAAAGTGATAATCGAGGGCTTGCTGCTTAGTAACCGCCATAAATGCCTCCTCCTTCTTGATGTGTTACGAAAATTGTGGATGCGAGAAGCGTGCTTCCGCTCTTGACCTCAATTCACAACCAGAGTTTCTCAAAATCCGAACGTCCGGACCGTAAAGGTCAGTTCCGCGCGCTCGATCACGCAGCACGTGGCAATTCCGCGCGTCCCGCTCGACGCGTCCATAGCCTTCGTAGATCGATGAATTTGCAGCCAGCGGGCGCACGCGAGAAGGACTTTCAACACATTATTTCCCAACCGCGGCCTGCCCCGATGTGATCCCCGACGTGTCTGAGTGTGATTTAGATCAGGGGTGCGATTGCAGGCCAAAACCCATTTTTGCCGGCGTTTGGCCGGTTCGGGCCGCTCATCGCGTCGCCTTCTTCTTCTGAGCCAGTGCGATTGCGTCGTCGAGCATCTTGCCGATCCGATTCTCGCGGCCCTCGGGCGTCCGGTAGTAGAAAATGCCGAGCAGGTGAGACCGCCGCCGAGCCCGCGACATCCGCTCCCATCCTTCCGCCGCCAACGAATTGCGCGCGAATGCCAATTGCAGCAGTGGTGGCAGTTCCCGTTCCGCCTCCATGGTCTCCATTAATCGCTCCGCGATCTGCTCCGAGCGGCGGCCACGAGCTTCCGCACTCTTCGGTTCGTTCACCCATTTCGCGATCTCGTATCGCGTGGAGTGGTTCAGTTGGTCGTACCAACGGCGAAACGATCGGCCCTCGGCGAGAATTCGCTTCAGCCGCTCCGGAATCGTCGCGACCCGCTCCTCGGTATCCAGGTCGATCTCAAAACCAGCGACGGACCCCGCACTCACGCGTGCTCCCTTTTGCATGCCTTTTTTCACCAGAAGTATGTGATCACCTTCGCCGGTCGGAAATAGCCAGCTTCGAAATGGAAACCCGTTGATCGTCCCTTTTACCTTGATCTGCCCGCGAACCCCAAAGATTTTCGCCGCATCGAAAGGCACGCGAATGATGACCCAGTTCAGCCGCGAGCGCATGCGCTCGAGCGCCGCGTCAAACCTTCTTGCCTGGGAAGTGATGGTGGGCTTCATCGCTCCTGCCATAGTGAAAAACAGCGCGGGAGGATTCTAATCGCAATCGCGCAGTTTGCGCCCCGCGGGTAGTCAGTGGGCCTCGCTCTCAGCAACCATCTTGACCCACGCAACCACCGTGTCGACGATGCCAGGCGCGGCGTGCCACCAGAAGAAAGGTTCTCCGGGCTGCGGGTGGACGGTGAGATTGTGCTCGGCGGAAGGGGCGATCAGAGCGGTGTAGGGTGCGCCATTCTTGTCGAGCACCTTCTCTATCTGGGAGATGCTTTCGTCGACGGGAACGAGGCGATCGCGCTCGCCAAACACAAGCAGGACGGGCACCCTCACCGTGCTCCAATAGTCCAGAGTATTAACGTTCCCGGTCTTGGCATACCACGCCCAAATCCACGAATCACGGGGAGGGATGCCGAGCCACTCGAACCAAGGCTGTTTCGAGGCTGACGCGCTGGCCGCCTCTAACTCAGCGTACGGGCGTTGGCCGCGACCCACCTCAACAAATAACGTGTAAAGCCGCATGGCGGCTTCCACCTCATCGGGTTTGAAGTCCTGTGCCAGCGCGTTGCGGACCCTATAGAGATCCTGCTGCCACGTCGGTCCGGCAACCGTATCCTCCGCGACAATGATCGCGATCTTGTCGGGTGCGAGACTCGCTGTAATGGCGGCGATAATGCCGCCCTGGCTATGACCGTGCAAACCAATGCGGGCAGGATCGACGTCTGTCCGGCTGCGCAGAAACGAGACAGCGCTCAAGGCGTCCCGGGCCAGATCCTCATAGCTCGCCGTCTTCCAATCGCCGCCCGAGCCGCCCGAGCCGCGCTTGTCATAGATGAGAGCGGCAACACCCGCGCGCGCCAGCCGGTCCGCGATAAAGCGATTCGTCCCCCAGCGCGTCTCCGGCCCACTGCCCTGGAGCAGCACGACGGCCGCGTGCCGGCCCGGCGTGCGCGGCGTGACCAGCGTGCCCGCGAGCTTCACCTCGCCGTTGGCGAACGTCATATCGACGACATCGTAAGGAAGCGGCGACTTCTCTTTTCTAGAAAGCGTAAAAGTGCCCGAGGCGTCGTCGCTCTTGAACGTCCCTGTGATGGCCTGGGCGGCAACTCGTCCGGCAAAGGCAATGCCTTCGCCTAACACGAAATGAACTGAAGAACCATCAAGGCTGACGGAGTTCACTGGGTAGTCCATCGCTTTTTGCGCCGGCGAAGTGAAGCGGCCCGCAATTCCAGCGTCTGCCGGACTGAAATCGAAACTCACGCTGAGCTGGTCTCCCTGGCTCACCATGGAACCTTCCCAGTGCCCATTTAATACTGCAGCCGACGCCGCGATTGCCGCGCGCGTTGGCGCCAGCGCCGCGGCAAGGAGGATGAGGATAAAGGCCAGAACGGAAGCTCGGTTTGCGCCCCGCCAAGGGTAGACGAATTCCATCGGTGTCCTTTCGATAGATCGATAGAGCTATACGCTAGCTGGAGGACCTTGGTTCCATTGGAAAATGGCAACTACGGCTGACCTCGCCGTCCCGGCGGCGCGTTGCCGGGGTACACTATTAACGACGAGCGTTGGGGAAAAGATCGTGATCTGTCCAAATTGCGGTGAGGAGAATTCGTCGGCTTTCCGCTTCTGTGGAATGTGTGGCACGACGCTCGAATCGCAACCGCCTGCGCCAGACCCCGCGGTTGCGGCCGCACAGGTACCTGCGCCAGTGGCGGAGACTCGAAGAAGCGAACCGCGGCATGCCCCAGTCCTCAATAACGCGCCTCTGCAGCCTGCAAAACCACAACCACCGAGACCGGTCGCAACCATCGCCGGTCCGTCGCTGCTGGGATTGGGTCAGGATTCCGGCACTCAACCTGATGTTGAAACGCTGAGGCAGAAGTCTTTTTCAGGCGTCGATTCCTTCCTTGAACCGGAAGAGCAAGCCTCGGGCGGACGCCGAGTTCTTTTGTTGCTGATCCTGCTCATAGCCCTGGGTGCGGCGGGTTGGTGGACCTATTCCAACTATACCGGCTATACTGGCGCGGCCCGCACGGCAACATCGAAGCCGGGCGTTGCGAAGGCAACGCCAGAAACGCCAGCAGACAAGCCGGACGCGCCGTCTACGCCCCCGGCAGCCGCTGCTAATTCGCCTCAGCCCGAAGCGACGCCAGGATCGCCTCATCAAGAAGCCGGGGCGGCCCAGCCCAAGGCTTCAAATCCAACGCCAGCCGCGCAACCGAGCCCTAAGCAAAGTCCGCCGGCCGCCTCGCCGAAGCCGGTGGTGCAAGTGAATGCCGCGCGGTCGAAGGCCGAGCACGCCGAGACGCCTCCGCACGCGGCGCAGGCCGCAGCGGCAACCGCCGATAGCGGCGATGCGGATTATCGAAAAGGCGAAGCCTTCCTCTATGGCCGAGGGGTTGCTGAAAGTTGCGATGAGGCCGTGAAGTTCTTGAAGGCTGCCTCCGCCCGGCAAAACGCCAAGGCCCGGAGCACCTTTGGAACCATGTACGCGACCGGCCACTGTGTTCCCCGTGACCTTCCCACGTCCTACGCCTGGTTCGCGCTCGCGTTGCACGTGGACCCAAACAACCAGATCCTCGAGAAAGATCTAACCGCCATTTGGAACCAGATGACTCCGCCCGAGCGTGAGACCGCCACGAAGTCCAAACAGTAAGGGTGAGAGTTTCGGGAAATTCGCCTCTGAGAATATGGACCTGTTGTTATTCCCCGACAGGCGCCAGGTTGAACGCCTTCCTCGCGCTGCCGCGTTCTTTCTGGATTTTCTCCTGCAGCAGCGTAATCGCATAAATCAGTTGCTCCGGGCGTGGCGGGCAGCCGGGAACATAAATATCCACCGGGATCACCTGATTGACGCTTTGCACGAGCGCGTAATTATTGAACACGCCGCCGGAGGTGGCGCACGCGCCCATCGAGATCACCCACTTCGGTTCCGGCATCTGCTCCCAGAGCTGGCGGATGATCGGCGCCATCTTGTTGGAGACGCGCCCGGCAATAATCATCAGATCGGACTGCCGTGGCGACGGCCGAAAAACTTCGGCGCCGAAGCGCGCGATATCAAACCGCGATGCGCCCATCGACATCATTTCAATCGCGCAGCAAGCCAGCCCAAACGTCATCGGCCAAATGGAATTCTTGCGCGTCCAGTTGATGGTCGCGTCGAGCGTAGTCATAACAATGCCTTCGGGAACGCCGTCACCGAAGACCAGCTCTTTGACAACGCGCTTGCCGTTCTCGACGTCAACGTAGGGGCCGAAACTGAGTTCTTGCGCCATGGATTTATTCTAAACCAGAGCGGCAACAGCCGCCGAGTAACCGCACCGTCGCTCATCGGGCCCGACCAGTCCCGCAGTCTAGATCCGCTTTATTGTCGCGAACCAGGCCGGTGCGCCGTTGTCGTCGTGGAATCTCGTCTGAATCCGGTCCGGTTTGATGGCGGCGACATTCCAACCATTGCTGGAATTGAACGCCGCTCTCAGCTCTTCCTGACGGATAGGGTGCGGACCGGTATCGGGACCATCGTCACTGAAGCACAATACATACAGGGTTCCATCGTGCCGGGTCACCGACGCTAGACTCGCGACGTATCGCGTTCGTTCGTCGCCGTCGAAGGTGTGGAACAGTCCGCAGTCCAGCACCGTCTCAAACATGCGCCCCAAACGCTCCAGCTGGAGCGCGTCACCCGTATCGAACTCAACCTCGATTCCGCGCTCGGCAGCTTTCTGTCGGGCAATCGCCAGTGCCGTCTCAGCCACGTCAACGCCCAGAACCGGCAATCCCAGCGAGGCGACGTGAAGAGCGTTTTCGCCGGTCCCGCAGCCTGCATCGAGCACCGCTCCGGCGAATCCGCCTTCGGATGCCACACGCGCCACTGCTGCCTGCGGCTGGCCAATATCCCAAGGCGCCGGGCCGTGGTGGTACGACGCATCCCAGGGCAGTCCCGTCATCCGTTCGTGACTGGTCGGGTGCCGACCAGGGAACGGATCGTCCGCGATGCTTCCTGATCGCTCCGACAACTTCATCCCCTCCCTGCAACTGATGTTCTTCCTATTCTGAACATTGGCGGTACACGTCACAGCCAAAGCAGCGGCGCCAGCCCCGCCGCAGCCAGCCCCGCCAGCAACGACAAACTCTGCACTCCGGTCTTCCGGTCCGCCAAGCTGAACGAGTAGATCCCTTTGATCAGGTTGTTGCTGGAGGCGGCGATCAACACCGCGCCCGCCGCAACCTTGACTGGTGTGATCGATCCCGCGGCTTGCGTCATCCCCATGATGAACGGATCGACGTCGGTCACGCCCATGATGGCCGCCAGCACATCGACGCCCGCCTTGCCGAGATACGTGACCGTCAACTGTGTCGCAATGATCATGACCAGGAAGAAGAATGCGAAGAAAAAAGCCGCCAGCAGTTCCAGCGGGTTATTCGGTTCAAATTCCCGCTTCACATCGGAGGCGATTGCATCGGGCCTGCGCGACCACAGGAACCCCGTCAGCATAGCCAGCCCCGCGAGGACCAGGCACGCCGGCGCGATCGTCGCCGCCAGTTGACGATTGAAAAGCGCAAGCAAGGCCGCCAGACGCAGATACATCACGCCCGATGCCATCAGAATTCCGCCTGCGAACAGATGCGGCCGCTCTTCGCGCGCAGCTCTCCGCGACATGACCACTGTAGTCACCGTCGATGAGTACGCCCCGCCCAGCAGCGCGGCCAGCACCACTCCCCCGCGCTGTTTCGTTACCTTCTGCAACACATAGCTGCCATAGGAAACCGCGCTTACGGCCACCACCACCAGCCACGTCTTGAAGGGATTGATGTGAAATCGTCCAAACTGCTGGTTGGGCAAGGCGGGCAAAATGACTGCCGTCAGCAGCATGAATTTCGCGAAGGTGAGAATTTCTTGCGGTGCGGCCTTCGCCGCGAGCTTTTCGAGAACCGGCTTCAGTTCCAGCAGCAGAAGGCTGGCCACGACGAGCGCCGTGGCGATCCACATATGCTCGTAATAGATCAGCGCGCCGACCAGGTACGTCGCCAGCGCGGACATCTCCGTGGTCACGCCCGCCGCTTCGGCGCACGCAAGTTTGTGCCAGTACGAAAGCAGCAGAAAGCCGCCAACTACCAGGAACCCGATCGTTACCGGCAGTAGCTGGGTGCCGGATAAAAGAGCGATGGAATAGCCAATCAGGCCAATCAGCGGAAATGTTCGCACCCCGCCGAAGGAGTAGGTTCCGACCTCGATCTTGTGCTCCTCTCGTTCGAGGCCGATGAGGAACGACAGAAACAGAACGAGTAAGAGCTTCGCTGCCTCGGGTGGCAGCCACCGGTAGATTTCCGCCAGGGGTTAGTCCTCCTTGTAAGTGCTGCTATAGGAGCGACCGGCGGACCCGCCGCAAACTCCGCCCGATCACCGCTCGCATTTTCCCACAGGAAGTGGCAAATCGTACATCGCACGGCAGGAATTGCGCTTTTTGCCGAGGCTTGGCTAGGGTCTGCCTCAGATTCTCACGTGCCTGGCCTCCTTTGGCTAACCAAAAGAGGAATTGACGCGTCGTCGAAACTGAGTTTAGATGGGATCAGGATGAGCCCGGCTGGCGAGGACGATTTTATTGAATCTGTTGGCTTTTGCGCTCAAGCCGCATCACGGAACTGGAATGCGACAATTATGAAAACACTGATCGCTGCACTGTATATAGCTGGCTTGTTGCCTCTTGCGTTCGCTCAGGACGCAACTTCGAAGCCTATCAACCCTTCCGACGCCAAGGCCCACATTGGCGAGACCGCGACCGTCTGCGGCAAGGTCGTCGATACCAAGGTTTCCAAATATGGGATCGCAGGCCACGGGAAGCCCGTAACTCTCGACCTCGACCAGCCGGAACCGAACCCCGTGTTCTACTTCGTCGCTTTCGGGGAAAAGCCCGACGGACCGCAAGAGGTTGTAAACGCCTACTACGGCAAGCAGGTGTGCGTTACGGGCAAGGTGGATAGCCTGCCCTCTGGCGGAGCCCCCTTCATCATGGCGAAAGATCGCTCCCAGCAGGTCAAGCTTCAAGGGGACGCCAAGTAGCATCGCCAGCCCCCGTACTACCTGAAGTAACTTGAGACCGCCGCAGCCAGGACGCTAGAATGCCCCTGCCGACGCGGTTTTATGGCCATTGCCGTCCGAGTCCGCCGCTACGGCGATTTCCTCCCAACCATGGAAAGGACATGAATATGAACAGGTCGTATTTGCTCGTGCTGGCGTTGCTGTTGTGGGCGGGAGTTGAGGCGCCGGCTCAAACCGTACTTCAGCAGTTCGCAGCGGTCAGCGCCGGTGCCGGCACGGTCTCCGACATGGATCTTCCCCAGCCCACAGTGAAAGGCAGCGTTCTCATCGCCATGCCCATGCTTCTTACCCCCGACGTCCAGGTCGTGAGTATTACCGATAATGCGCCTGCGGGGGGCAACACCTACAAACAGGTCAAAGGCTCAACTTCCTCTTGCACCAAACAATCCCTGGATATCTGGTACTGCGAAAATTGCAATCCGGATGTCACGGAACTCAAATTCCATCTGTCGGGTCACGTTCGCGCCAGTATCAATAATTTCATGGAGGTTTCCGGGCTCGCGCTATCCTCCGTGCTCGATGGGATTGGCGCCAATGTGAGTGACGGTACTCTGACCAGCGAAGGTTCAGGGGCCGGCCCCACTCTCACCACCGCGGCGGAGGATTTCGTGATTGCGCCTTACTTTTCTACTCCTCCGCTTCCGACCGGCGTCACTCCCGCGGCATGGACGCATCACCCTTCTTATGTTTACGTCCTCAAAGCACCCCCCGGAACTTATCACCCGACTCTAACCGGAGGCAAACCGGGCAAGAATTTTTGCATGAGCATCGCCGCGTTTAAGACTGCGCCATCGTCTCCGGTTTCACCACCCCCAACGGCACCGCAGCCACAATCGCACTGATTCTGCGACACCAAATAAGAAAGCCTGCCTCCCGGCAGGCTGTTCTCTTTGTTTCAATCTGATAAGGGGGGAGGGCCCAGACGCCATGCCAGCAACAGCATGCGTCTGGGATTTCCAACTCTGCCTACCCTCTGTAGAGGCCACGTTTAGAAGTCGTGATCTTCCGGAGTGCAGGAGCATCCTACGCCGCTGAGAAGCGTGTCGGCGAAGTAGCACAGCTGCGGCAACAGGGAAAACTCAGCCGAGCCCAGGTTCGCGTCCGAGACTGCGGTTTCAGTCGTGGCATACGCGCTCTTGCCCGCTGCCTGAATGTGGGTCGCCGTTCCGCGCAGACCAGTCGAGGGCCACGGGGCTGTCGGATCCCAGCTCGAGGACGAAATGACCTTGATGACGCCGCGCGTCGGGATCTTTCCCGTCAGCGGAGTCGCTGTCAGTTCGGTCTTCACATCCTCGGAAAGCAGACCGTCGGGCGTGACCACGCAGGCGCAGCACTCGGTCAGTTCCTGGCTGTCGTCGAACACATAGAAAGCCGCCCACAGATCGCCGCTCGCGTTCGTGCCATGGTTGCCGTCGTTGATGAAGCGCACCGTTGCATCCGGAGCCGCCGCAACGTTGTTGGAGTAATAGGTGACAAAATACACGCTGTTGTCACCAATGTTCTGAGCCATCGCACTTGTCGCTGCCAGGGCGATGACCAGCATTGCAAAAACAAAGCCAAGCTTCTTCATTTGTGATCCTCCAGTTTTTGACGCCTGCACTGGGGGGAGATCAGCTGGTGGCGCTTTGAGGAATATAGGCGATCGTGACAGCGTTAAACAGTACCTACGTGGCCTAGTCGAACACGCTAGGATGTGAGAGCTACTGCTTATGGGGTAGTCTGGGTATCATACATCTAATTTGCGGCGGATTATTCTCGGTGGCATGGTCCCGCGTAAGTCGCTGGGCGGGGATGGGCCGGTTCTTGCTGCGCTTCGCGCTAACACGGACAAAGAAGAAAATCCCAGACGCCATGCTCACAACCAGAGCTGGCGTCTGGAATTTTCAGGTTTGCCTACTCTCGTAAAGACCGACGTTTAGAAGTCGTGATCTTCCGGAGTGCAGGAGCATCCCACGCCGCTGAGGAGCGTATCGGCGAAGTAGCACAGCTGCGGCAACAGTGCCATTTCAGCCGAGCCCAGATTCGCATCCGCGAATGCGGTTTCGGTCGTGGCATACGAGCCCGAGGTCGGGGTAGCGCGCTGAATGTGGGTCGCCGTTCCGCGCAGACCAGTTACCGGCCACGGGGCGGTCGGATCCCAGCTCGAGGACGAGATGACCTTGATGACGCCGCGCCCCGGAATCTTGCCCGTCAGCGGGGTCGCCGTCAGTTCGGTCTTCACATCTTCCGAGAGAATGCCGTCCGGCGTGACCACGCAGGCGCAGCACTCGGTCAGTTCCTGGCTGTCATCGAACACGTAGAAAGCCGCCCACAGATCGCCGCTCGCGTTCGTGCCCTGGCTGCCGTCGTTGATGAAACGCACCGTTGCATCCGGAGCTCCCGAGACGTTATTGGCATAATAGGTGACAAAGTACACGCTGTTGTCACCAACGTTCTGAGCCATCGCACTTGTCGCTGCCAGAGCGATGATCAGCATTGCAAACACAAACCCAAGCTTCTTCATTGTGTGATCCTCCAGTTTATTACGCCTAGACTGGGGGGAGATCAGACTGATTGGCGCTTCTGAGACTTTAGTCGATCGCCCGTTCTTTACAAGTACCCACGTGGTCTAAACGTGAGCACTAGGAATGGAGCGCTACTACTTACGGGTAGGCTGCGGACGTCACATTGCACACAGTTGCATGCGCCAGCGAAACAAACTTCACTTCTTTTCCAGCCTTCTGCGCCTGGACGACAATGCGTAATCAACAAACCGTGGAGATAGGCAAGTTCTTGCCACACTTTGCGCCCTAAAACAAAAGAAGATCCCAGATGCCATGCCCCCCAAGAGCTGGCGTCTGGGATCTTCAGGATTTGCCTTACCCTCGTAAAGACCGGTGTTTAGAAGTCGTGATCTTCCGGAGTGCAGGTACAGCCCACACCGCTGAGAAGCGTGTCAGCGAAATAGCACAGCTGCGGCAACAGGGCAAACTCAGCCGAGCCCAGGTTCGCGTCCGCGAATGCGGTTTCGGTCGTGGCATACGCGCTCTTGCCCGCTGCCTGGATGTGCGTCGCCGTTCCGCGCAGACCAGTCGACGGTATGGGGGCGGTCGGATCCCAGCTCGCAGATGAAATGACCTTGATAACGCCGCGCGTTGGGATCTTGCCCGTCAGCGGGGTCGCTGTCAGTTCGGTCTTCACATCTTCCGAGAGGATGCCGTCGGCCGTGATGTCGCAGGCGCAGCACTCGGTCAGCTCCTGGCTGTCATCGAATACATAAAAAGCCGCCCACAGGTCGCTGCCAGCTACATTTTTCTTGGAGCCGCCTTCGGTGTTTCCGGCGTCCCCATCATTGATGAAGCGCACGACTGCATCCGGCGCACCCGCAACGTTGTTCGAATAATAGGTGACAAAGTAATAACTGTAGTCACCAACGTTTTGAGCCATCGCACTCGACGCTGCCAGAGCGATGACCAGCACTGCAAACACAAACCCAAGCTTTTTCATTTTGTGATCCTCCAGTTTTTTACGCCTACACTGGGGGGACCAGTTGACGGCGCTGCCAGAACTCTAGTCGATTCCCCCCTGTCTACAAGTACCCACGCGGCCTAACCGGAAACACTAGCATTCGAGCGCTACTGCTTATGGGCAGGCTGCGGCGCGCCCTGCACAAAGTCGCATCGTCAGCGGAGCAAATTTCACTTCTTCCCGCATTCTCGACTGGAAGTAAGTTCCCAGCCCAGGAGGTCGGCGCATTCTTGCGGCGCTTTGCACCGTTAGGAAGAAGAAGATCCCAGACGCCGCGCCCGCGTAAGAGCGGTATCCGGGATCTTCAGGTTTTGCCTGCGCACCTCGGAAAGACCGGCGCTTAGAAGTCGTGATCTTCCGGTGTGCAGGAGCACATCGTGCCGCTGAGGAGCTCGTCCGCGAAGTAGCACAGCTGCGGTAACAACGACAGTTCAGCCGAGCCCAGGTTCGCGTCCGCGAATGCCGTTTCGGTCGTGGCATACGAACTCTTGCCCGATGCCTGAATGTGCGTCGCCGTTCCACGCAGACCGGTCAACGGTATCGGGGCGGTCGGATCCCAGCTGTCAGACGAGATGACCTTGATGACGCCGCGCGTCGGGATCTTTCCCGTCAGCGGAGTCGCTGTCAGTTCGGTCTTCACATCTTCCGAGAGAATGCCGTCCGGCGTGACCACGCAGGCGCAGCACTCGGTCAGTTCCTGGCTGTCATCGAAAATATAGAAAGCCGCCCACAGGTCGCCGCTCGCGTTCGTGCCCTGGTCGCCGTCGTTGATGAAGCGCACCACTGCATCCGGAGCGCCCGAGACATTGTTGGAGTAATAGGTGACAAAGTACACGCTGTTGTCACCAACGTTTTGAGCCATCGCACCTGTCGCTGCCAGAGCGATGATCAACATTGCAAATACAAAGCCAAGTTTCTTCATTTGTGATCCTCCAGTTTTTTGACGTTTACATTGAGGGGGAGATCGGCTGACGGCGCTGCCTGAACTCTAGTCGATTACCCCTGTATACAAGTACGCGGCCTAACCATAAGTACGATCAGAGCGCCCTTGCTTGTGGGCAGGCCTGCGCGCCAACTACACTCGACGCCCGTTCCTGAGAGCGGCGATTGTTTAGAAGTCGCTGTCTTCCGGGGTGCAGCTGCAAACGGCTTGGCCGGAGCCCAGGTACACCGCGAAGTAGCACAGCTCGCCCAACAGGGTTTGTTCGCCCTGGCCGAGGTTCGCGTCAGAGAAGGCGCTTTCGGTCATAGTAGCGGTGGCCGCTGCCCCTCCGCCTCCTTTGGTGCGCGTGCGTGTGAGCGCGCTAGGAGTGGCCGTCTGGACATGCGTCGCCCATCCGCGCAGGCCGGGAGTCGGCTCCGGATCAGCCGCACTGCTGCTGGCGGACGAAATGACCTTGATGACACCTCGGGTGTCGACCTTCCCCGTCAGCGGGTTCGCCGTCAGTTCGGTCGCTACGTCCTCCGATAGCAGGCCGTCGGGCGTGACTTCGCAGGCGCAGCACTCGGACAGTTCCTGGCTGTCATCGAACACATAAAACGCCGCCCACAGGTCGCCGCTCGCTCCGGTTCCCTGGTCGCCATCGTTGATGAAGCGCACGACTTCGTCCGGGTACGCCGTGGTGTTGTTGGAAAAATAGGAGACAAAGAAAACACTGTTGTCGCCAACATTCTGCGCCACTGCACCTGTCGCCATCAGGGCAATGACCAGAGTTGCAAACACGAATCCGACCTGTCTCATAATTGAGCCTCCAGGTTTGGCACCAGCGCTGGGGGGAGTTCAGTTGGTGGCGCACTAGAACTCTAGCCCACGGTCGGATGTTTGCAAGTGCCCTAGTAGGCCACAGCTAGTGCTTGTGGATTAGTCCGCGAGCGTTCTTCTCGTGAGTTGGCGCCCAGCGTGAGGATGGCAACACTTTCGTGGCGGGCGCGGGTAAAGAGGCTGGATCACTAACGCAGTTGTCATTCCGGGCGTTGCCGTTCGCATCGCCCGGAATGACAATCTGCTTTGTTCACTTCTCTGCGAGACTCCATCGTTGCGCGAGGAAGTCCCCAAAGCCCGTTACTTCTTCTCGGTCGTGGTTGATGGCGTCAGAACCGCGCTCTGGCTCGCCGACTTTTGGCTAGCCAGTTCTTGCATCACCGACTCCCGCAGCTTCATGTACCCGATGGCCCCGCTCATGAAGTGGCCATTGACGAAGAAGCTCGGAGTTCCCTGCAGTCCCAGCGATTGTCCTTCCTGCGACTCTTTCTTGACTGCGGCAGCGTGCTCTCCAGCGTCCAGGCAGCGGCTGAAACGAGCCGTATCCAGCTTCAGCGCCTCGGCTTCCTGCTTTAGATCCGACTGTTGAAGCTGTTTGGTTTTGAACAAGGCATCGTGAAACTCCCAGAATTTGCCCTGATCGCCGGCGCAGTGCGCGGCCTCGGCGGCCTTGGCCGCCAACGGGTGCATGGGAAGAGGAAAGTCCTTGTAAATGAATGCCACCTGGCTGCCAAACTGTTCCCGCAACTTGATCATGTCGTCGTTCACTTTTTGGCAGTATGGGCACTGATAATCGGCGAATTCGATGATCTGGACCGGCGCGTTCTCGGGACCGATCCGGGGGGCGGTTCCAGCCTCGACCTTCACGCTGGGCTGGCTCAGTTCGACCACGACTCCGTATTCTCCCCGCAGATCGGCGATGTAGGCGTCGCGCGCTTTCTTCAGCCGTAGTTGATGGATAGTATCGAGGATATGGGGCCGCGCCTCGTCATACGATTCCTCCGTTTGCACGCCCTCAAAATAGAATCGCAGCTGATCTTCCGTTGGATCCGGTATATTCGACGCCACGTGGCGCTTGAATAATTCATCGCGCGTCACGCCTTCCTTCTTGGCCTGCAAGTTCAGAATCTCGTCGTCGATGTATTGATCCAACGCATCCCGCTCGGCTATGTAGTACTTGTATTCGGCTTGAAGCAACTTGCTGGCCTGTTTTTGCTTCAGTTCGGCAGAGGTTACTTTGCGCCCGTTAATCTCCGCCACGACGGCGGGGTCATTTTGGCTGAAAGCGGGGAACGAAAAAACGCCTAGAGCTACGCCTAATCCAAGCGCGATCAGAGAATACTTACTTGACATTGTGGAAATTTCCTCTCTTCAAGAAATGGGATGCGTCGAAAAGAGGGGGAGGGCCCAGACGCTGAGTATACCACAAGACCCAGCGTCCGGGATATTTCAGTAACCCTCCAGAGATCAATGACTTAGAAGTCGTGATCTTCCGGTGTGCAGGAGCACATCGTGCCGCTGAGGAGCTCGTCCGCGAAGTAGCACAGCTGCGGTAACAACGACAGTTCAGCCGAGCCCAGGTTCGCGTCCGCGAATGCCGTTTCGGTCGTGGCATACGCGCTCTTGCCCGCTGCCTGAATGTGCGTCGCCGTTCCACGCAGACCGTATGTCGGCACCGGGGCGGTCGGATCCCAACTCGCAGATGAGATGACCTTGATGACGCCGCGCGTCGGGATCTTTCCCGTCAACGGAGTCGCTGTCAGTTCGGTCTTCACATCCTCGGAAAGCAGACCGTCGGGCGTGACCACGCAGGCGCAGCACTCGGTCAGTTCCTGGCTGTCGTCGAAAATATAGAAAGCCGCCCACAGGTCGCCGCTCGCGTTCGTGCCCTGGTCGCCGTCGTTGATGAAGCGCACCACTGCATCCGGAGCGCTCGTGACGTTGTTGGAGTAATAGGTGACAAAGTAATAGCTGTTGTCACCAACATTTTGAGCCATCGCACTTGTCGCTGCCAGGGCGATGATCAACATTGCAAATACAAAGCCAAGTTTCTTCATTTGTGATCCTCCAGTTTTTGACGCCGAAGGCCGGGGGGAGTTCAGCTGGCGCAGTGAGAAATGTATTCGATCGGAACAGCCTTGCACAGTACCCACGTGGCGTAACCCAATACACGAAACGGGGAGAGCTACTACGTAGGGAGTAGTCCGCCGCTCGCGGCGTCTTTCACAGAATCTTCGGAGGCCTCGATCGGCGGCTGCGAATATCCGGAGCGTGTCTGGCTTCGCGTCGCGATCCCCGGACGGCGTTTTCCCGCGCAGCGCGCTGGTTGATTCCCTATTGCTGGGGCTGTTGGGACGGGTATTGTGTCTGATTTCTCTCGCGCAGCTCTTTTGCTTTTTCCTTCATCAATTCCCCAAGAGACTCGGGAGTCATCTTCTCGCTCGGGGCCTGCAGGCTGGTGTCATATCGCGGAGGCAGAGGCTGCGCGGCCAGCACGGGTTCCGGTTTATAGATCACAACGGGTGTTAACGGAGTTGGTGCCGGCGCTAAAGCGGGCACACCTGTATCGACCGGCCGCACCGACAACAGCACCTGCGCCAGTTCCTGCGGATGCTGCGTCGAATTCACAATGATGAAATTGAAGTGAGAGCCATTCAACAGTTGCGTCAACACATCGTTCGGCATTCCCGGCCCGGCATGTTCCACGATCGCTTCGGTTGCGCTCCCGGGAGGCACATCGATCGTGGCCCCGGTCTTCTCGGCAACCAATTTCAGCACATCCGCCAGGGTCGCGTTGTGGGCATCAATGGTGAGCTGCCCGTTGCGATAGACGACCCGCGTCCCATCTTCTGACTTCGATTCCACTGACGTCGATTCCACAGCGGCTGGGCCCGCCGCACCTGGCGCCGGCTGCAAGGCCGGACTCGCCGGAATCAGCAGTTTTTCCGGCACGAGCGAGGGCTGTGTCTTGATGGTCAACGAAGGAGCAACGGTCGTTAAAGCTGCCGACGGGAGCGGCAGCAAACTGGCGATGCGGACAGGCTCCTGCCCTTTCACCACTGGCGCCGCTGGCGGTGCCAATCGAGCCTCCGCTTGGCGCGCAGTAGTTGGACTCGCAACCGGCGGAGCCGGAGCCTTCGGAGCGGTAATTACCACAGTCGGCGACAAAACCAGCTCTGCAGTCCGCTCGGCCTTCCCACCGCGGACCGCTGGCGTCGCGGCCACCGCTGCTGGTACTGCCGGTAACTCAGGGTGGCGGCCCGCCCCGTTATTTGTGATGGTCGGGGCCGCCACGACGGCCTTTGGCAACGGGGCTAAATCGGCATTGCGGGCGCCGTTCGCTCCACCCACCGTGGGCGTCGCGCCAACTGCCGCCGGTACCGCCAGAAGTTCGGAACGGCGCGCTGTGCCCTGGCTCGCAACCGAGGGAGCCGCTCCAACCACGGACGGTAGCGGAATCAACTCTGCCGTGCGCATACTATCGAGTTTTTCCAGCCCGGGCGTTGCCGCAACCGCGCCTGGCAACGGCATCGATTCATGACGGCTGGCAATGCTCTGCTCGTTGGGAACCTGCGGCGCCGGCAGTTGCAGTTTATCGACGCCCGTTCCGGCAACCTTAGGGCCGTCGTTCGTTGTGGCCGCATCCTCCAGTTGGATTTGCGTCAACACCGAGTAATGCGGGTCTGCAATCACAACGCCTTCGAGCGTTACCACTCGCGGCTTCGGAACTGAAGATGGCGGATGATAGACTCCCCGCTCGTCGATACTTCCGCAGCTCGCGCCGTAGCAGCCGAGCCCGGAGACGTTCCAGCGCACTGCCACCGGTTTCCCGTCTGCGTCCATGACACCAAAATGCTGAACTTGATTGACCGCAACCGTTGCACCGCTGGGAAGAATGACATACTTGCGCGGTACCGCCCGCACGAAGCGCTGAATCACAGGCCCGCTCGACACCATGCCGGGCTGCGATGCCCGAAGATCGCCAACTCCAAAACAGGTCAACAGCGCCACGGCCGCGGCGATGCTCTTGCAATGACCGGCGCCCACTCCCGCACTCGGCCGTACTGCCGCCCCACCCATCGCGTGATCGGTCTTCGCCACAGAATTCCCAGGCATAATCGGACTCAGTTCAACGCCGCCTGCCAACGGTCGTCCTAGCGATTCGCTGTGGACCCGTTATAGCATGATGCGCACTGCTCAGGGGAGGTTTTGCGGGGAGGGGGCTTCTGTTTGACGCCTTTTTCGGCACCGGACCCGCTCTCCGTAACAGAGGAACGGTCCAAACAGCTTCTCTTGCGATCTTACCACACAAAAAGCTTTCGCACGGCTCCAAAATTACTGCCGGAAACGCGCCAATCGCGGCCTCTCGGCATCGCACCTGAGGCTCTCCCGGCACAAAGCCCATTCTTGCAAAACCCTGGCCTGTCAAGCAATCGCCCGTGGTCAATTACAAGTTAACTACGAGAACCAGCCCCCGGCAATGCCACCTTCGGACTAGCTAATCAGCCTATAACGGACAAGAATACTAGCCCATTTTGACTAGACAACCCGTGGTGCCCAGCCTAGCACTTAGGCGTGTGTCGAACGCTTGCAGAGCTCGCCATCGATGGCTTTGGACCCCATAAATTCGTCTCTCCGATGTGGTTGCAACTCTTGTCCCTGCTCTCCGTAGGCGAGAATCAATTCCGGCGCCCAGCCTTGTCCACGTTCGTGCCACCCTCCCAGGCATACTACCCAAAAGAAGTAGATCGAGTTGGGAATTGCACAAGCTGATTCCTTCGATATAGTTCCTAGTGTCTAGCTGAAACAGGCCTTCCCCCAAGGCTTGCAGGGATTTCCACAATGAAGAAGAATCCAGCCGCCCATGCCATTCGTGTCCTTGCCGTGTTCGTTGCCTCCTTGCCGCTCTTCAACTGCGGCACCAATACGGGGCTACAAAAGATCACGGTCTCCCCAGCTAACGCCACTGTCGCGAAGGGTGAAAATGTGCAGCTTGCCGCTACCGGCAGTTACGCCGACGGCACCCAGCAGACCTTGACCGATTCCGTCACTTGGCAAACGAGCAAGTCGACGGTCGCGACCGTCGGCGAGCAGGGCCAGGTAACGGGCATGGGCGAAGGCGCCACGCAGATCTCGGCATCGTACCAGGGAGTGACGGGCAGCACCTACGTCACAATCGGGCCTCCCGCATTGATCGGAATCACCGTGACTCCTTCCCCATCATCGTTGCCCGCCGGCGAATCCGAACAACTCACCGCGAGCGGTAAGTTCTCCGATGGCACGGTTCAGAATCTCACTCCATCGGTCACTTGGAGTTCGTCCGCTTCCAATATTGCGACGATCAATACAGATGGCACAGCGAGCGGGTTGAGTGTGGGCAGCACAACCATTTTGGCGGTTGCCGGCAACGTCCAGGCAACGGCATCGCTGACCGTGGGTTCAGCGGTTCTTACTTCGATTGCAGTGGCTCCCGCGAACCCATCGCTGGTAGCGGGCGACACGCAACAGTTCACGGCCACGGGAACGTACAGCGACGGAAGCGCGCAGAACCTGACCAGCAACGTGATATGGAGTTCACCAGCTCCGGCGGTGGCAGCCATGACGCCGGCAGGCCTGGTGACCGGCCTGACAGCGGGCACGTCGAATATCGGCGCAACCATGGGCGGCATTACCGGCTCGACCATGCTGACGGTGACCACACCGGTACTAATGTCCATTGCCGTAGCGCCGGGCAACCCATCGCTCGCTGCGGGAACCACGCTGCAGTTCGCGGCCACGGGAACCTACAACAACGGAAGCACGCAGGATCTGACCGGCACAGTGGCGTGGAGTTCGTCGGTTCCCGGAGTAGCGGCCATCGGCAATGTGTCTGGCTCGCAAGGATTGGTCTCGGCATCCGCTCTCGGCTTGACGACGATTACGGCATCCTTGGCCGGGGTCAACGGCTCGACTACGCTGAACGTTACCGCAGGTTTCGTCCTCACTGGCAGCCTCAATACGCCGCGTCAATATCACACTGCAACTTTGCTGAACAATGGCATGGTCCTGGTCGCCGGAGGCTTCGGCTCCAGCGGCGCCCTGGCCAGTGCCGAGCTGTATAATCCCGCGACCGGAACCTTCACGCCCACCGGCAGCCTCAACACCGCCCGCGGCCAGCACACCGCTACGTTGCTGCAGAATGGCATGGTTCTAATTGCCGGAGGTACCGGCAGCAGTGGCAATATCTCCAGTGCGGAAATCTACAATCCTTCAACCGCTACATTCACGCCGACCGGCAACCTGAACACGGCTCGCGCCATGCACGCCGCAACCATGCTGGGCAGCGGAATGGTCCTGATTTCCGGTGGCTTGGATTCCAACAGTCTTAATTTATCCAGCGCCGAACTCTACAATCCCGCGAGCGGGTCGTTCGCGCTTACCGGCAGCCTGAACCTGGCGCGCAGCCTGCACACCGCGACCCTGCTCAATACCGGGTTAGTGCTGATCGCAGGGGGCAATCCTGTTGGCGCACAAGCCAGTGCCGAGCTCTACGATCCCACCAGCGCGACATTTACTCTGACCGGCAGCTTGAACACACCGCGCTATGACCATACGGCGACGCTTCTCAACAATGGCATGGTGCTGATTGCAGGCGGCACCGGAAGCAACGGTTCCACAGCCACTGCCGAACTCTACACGGCCGCGAATGGGATGTTCACCCCCACCGGGAGCCTGAATACCGCGCGTTTCGAGCACACGGCGACGCTTCTGAATAACGGGACCGTGCTCTTCGCGGGAGGATTCGCTGCCAGTGGCTCCCTCAGCAGCGCCGAGTTGTATGATCCGGCTTCGGAGAGCCCCGCCCTCACAGGCAGCCTCAACAACGGCCGCTGCGGCCACACCGCGACCCGCTTGAACAATGGGATGACGCTGATTGCGGGTGGCTTCAGTGGCGTCTATCTGGCCACCGCCGAGCTCTACGAACCGGCCTCGCTGACTCCGCCCAACCTCGTTTCCATCTCTGTCGCTCCGGGCAATCCCACAATTCCCCTCGGTGCCGCGCAACCGATGATCGCCACCGGTACTTTCAGCAACAACAGCACACAGCAGCTCGCTTCCGTGACGTGGAGTTCGTCGAGCACTGCGGCCATCGGCATCGGCAACGATGCGACCGATCCGGGCGCGGCCTATGCCGCAGCCTCCGGCTCATCCGCAACGCTGATTGCATGCGCCGGCTCAGTCTGTGGCTCGACCTCTGCCGTGGTTGGACCTGCCGCACTGCTCTCCATCGCAGTCGCTCCGGCAAACGCGACCGTCGCAGCGGGTGATTCACTGCAGTTTTCCGCCACCGGCACCTACACCGACGGCAGCACGCAATCTCTGACCTCCTCTTCATCCCTAACTTGGAATTCCTCGGTTTGGGCGGCGGCGACAATCACATCCGGCGGCTTGGCCACGGGCGTGGAAACTGGCGTTTCGAGCATCACCGCGACCGTCGGATCGGTGACCGGAAGCACGAACCTGACGGTCACTCGCCCCGCCGTGGTCGGCCTGACCATCAACCCGTCGACTTTATTCCTGTCCGTGGGGGCTAGCCTCTCGCTGGAAGCGATCGCGACCTTGAGCGACGGAACCACCGAGGTCCTGACCGGACACAATGCGGCGTGGAGCGTGAATGGACCAGCCATCGCCGTCGTAAGCTCCATTGGCGTGGTCACTGCTCAAGCCAACGGCTCCACGACCATCGTCGCCACGGTCGGCAGTTATACTGCTTCGGCGAGTCTCACCGTAGCGCCCGTCACGGCGTTGAACATCACACCGGCATCGCTCTCCATGGCCCCCGGCGGCAGCACCCAGTTCCGCGCGATCGCAACCATGAGCGACGGAAGAGCGGAAGACGTGACCGCAAAGGTGTCGTGGAGTTCGATGCAACCCAGCATTGCTGCTGTAAGCGGCGGACTGGTTACTGCAGCGCAGCTTGGCACGGCCACCATCGTCGCTCAGGGAAATGGATTCTCTGGGTCGGCGAGCCTCAACGTGCTTGCGCCCGTTGCTTTGAACATCGTCCCGGCCCCGGTTTCCCTCGTCATCGGAGGCGCCCGCCAGCTTCGCGCGACGGCTACCTTGAGCGATGGAACAAAGGAAGACGTGACCGCGCTCGCAACCTGGAGTGCCAGTGCAACAAATATTGCTGCCGTCAGCAACACCGGTCTGGCAACTGGATGGCACGCGGGCTCGACCACCGTTTCTGCCGCTTACAGCGGTGCCTTGGGCAGTACCAGCGTCACAGTCGATCCCCTTCTCTTCGTCAGCTACTACAGCCTCGTCAACGCCCAGGCTGCTGGCATGGACGGTTCCCTTTACATTACCAACCCTGGCCTCACCGCTGGCGATCCCTCCGCCGGAAACCTCTGTGCCATGATTTACGTCTTTGACCAGCATCAGGAATTGGAGGAGTGCTGCGGATGTTCGGTTTCTGACAGCGGGTTGCGCACCCTGTCCTTGACTAACGATCTCACCGCGAATCCTCTAACCGGTGTGCCTCCGGCCGCTGGGGAAATCATGATGATTCCGTCCGATATCGGCCCGAATCCGCAATGCGATCCCGGCTCCCTGGCTCCAACCGGTGTACTCGATGCCTGGCAAACCAATGTGCAAAGCGTCCCGGCCAGCCCCACTCTTACCGAAGCCACCATGGATTCGGTTCCTCTAACGCAGGGGAATGAAGCCTTCCTGGCAGGTTTGTGCGGCTACCTCGAAACCCTGGGCAGCGGCTCCGGCACGTGCAGCTGCGGCACCGGCGATGGCGGAGCGGCGCGCCCCTCACGAAAGAAAAAGTGAGCTGGAGCAAAAACGTGTTGCACTTTGATTCTGGGTGGTGCAGCGCTGGGGTGGTGCGTTAGCCGGAGTGTCCTGAATTCGACTTTAGCCGCCAGGATCGCGTTTCTAGTCGAGACGCCTTTTTTGCGAGACTGCTCGCCAGCCGTCCATCTCAGCTTGCCACGAAGCGTAGCCCGTGGATGTAGTGATGCGCCTCTTTCCCGCGCTTAACGGTCCAGCGGACCTGCATGAGCGTGGGGATCGACACCGGGATGTCAAGCATTGCAATTTCGCAAGTAACGAACGTGGAGACGGCGAGAGGCTGCGAACTCAGGATGCATACGCCTCCTTGGCTCACGTTCTGAATGCGCCCTTGAATCTCTTTGGGAGCGGCATGGGAAGCGCGCACCGGAGGCATTGTGCGGGCGCGTACATCGATTGCCTGGGGGAACCGCGCATGCTCCCGCCGGTCTCGCTCGGCTGAACGCTTCACAACCCCGCTATCATGCCGCAGATCGGCACGCGCGCGATAGTCCTCGATTGGACTAATTCACACTGGCTAGGGTGCTGCGTTTAGCCCAGGGATCGTGCCCCGGTCAGGCGGCCCACAATGCCCGAGCGGGTTGAAACACTCATCTTCACCATTACGATGCGGACAAACGCCTTTACCGTATTGGGACTGATCGCCAGGCGGCTCGCGATTTCCTTGGTGGTTAAGCCTTGCACCAGTAGTTCCACCGTTTCCCGCTCGCGCCGGGTCAGGTCAAACTGCCGGCAAATTTCCTCCAGCGCAAGATCGGGCGTCGCCGTCCTCTCAAATATCATGGCAATGGCAGGCTGAGGAGAAGAACGCCCATTGCTGTCGATGTGGAATTTTCGGCAAATGTAGCGCCGCCGCCCCGATTGGTATTCCTTCACCCCATTGCTCTCGGTCAACGGGTAGTCGACCATCACATTGCGGATCCGGTCCGACAGGAATACATTGAGCTGCTTGATCCGATCCGGTTTGCTTGGATAGGACAGAATTTGAACAGCCTCGGGGTTGGAGGCGATCAGATTCAGCGAAGTATCTAGTAGCAAGAATCCCGATCTGCTTGGAGCTATAGCCACATTCCACCCTTGGCAAAGTGTGATAGGTGCCCGCATGGTTGCCGGCCCCTCGCGTTGTGGTGACTTTCATCCCCACAGATGTCCTGATGGCACACAGCAAATTAGTTGCGATGTAGCGAAACCTATAGCAGTGAATCAGAACCTGATCGCAGGGGAGGAAACACGCAGATCAGAATGTGGCCGTACCACAACAACGCAACACGATTCTCGCAAGAACGCCTTCGCTTGTCAAGAAAACAAGTGCCCTCCGTACCAGTTCATACGAATTAATCCGAATAGGTTAGCGCACCTTAAGCGCTTTAGACTGATTTGTCTAGTTAGAAAGGTGAAATTGCCTGCTGCATCAGCTGCAATATTTTGCAATCTCCAGGTTCGAAGATGTGAAACGGCGTAGACCACAACGACAAGTCTGCGAACCAAACCATGCTCCACTCGGTCACCTGAAACCCGCCCCATTCACCACTGCTACACCGAGCGATCTTCCTTTAACTCCGGTGCCCTCTGCCTTCCTTCATGTGCGCCACACACGCAGAACATGCGGCTTTCGGGCACTTCACAGGAATCTCAACAAAACGCCAGGATACAACCGCCATACCGACTAGCAACAGACTTCAACAACAGGTTCAAATCCCCGCAGAAGCGCTTGCCCGTAACCTCACCCGAGACCTGCTGTCCGCTCGATGGACCACGATGGCAGAAGTTACGCCTCGCGAACTGCCTAGCCTACGAGGCTAGATACTCACAGCACTGGTTAGCTCATTCAGGTGATCGGGAGACTAATGCGTTCGGAGTCGTGTCGTTGCTCTATAAGAGCGCCCTGATCGGGATCGCCGAGCGCAACAGCTCAGAACAACAATAGCTCAAAACGAATGGCCACTAACGACGAATAGCTCAGAGCTAAAATGACGCTCGTCCTCCAATCCAGCCCGATGTGGTGTTTGTAGCGGTCGGCTGTCCCCAGAGCCTGCCCTATGCTTGTCGAAGCGGCGTCACGCCCTCGCAGGGGTAGGCGTGAGGCGTATCCGGAGCGCCAAAGGGCTCGCTTATCGTTTCTTCTTCGCCTTCGCCGGCTTGCTGCTTGCCGGCTTCTTCTTTGCCGCCGGCTTAGCCGCTGGCTTCCTGACGTCACCCTTCCCGGGCTTCGGAAGAGCCTTGCTCGGCTCCTTAGGCGCGGGAACCGCCGCAGCCTTAGCCGCCGGCACCGGAGCGCCCTTGGCCGCCGCTTTCGCCGGAGCAGCCGTTTTCGCGTCGGTTCCCGGCTTAGTCGACCCGGGCTTGACGGCGGCGACGGCGGGTGCCACAGCCGGTTCTTTCCCCTTGGCCTTCCCTTTCCCCTTGCCAGCAGCCGCGGCCGCCTGCTCGGCCGCCATGGCCGCCGCTTTCGCCGCCCGGCCGCGCTTAGCCGGCGGTGGTGGCGGTGGCGGCGGTGGCGGCGGCGCCAGCGGTTTCAGATACTTCAGGATCTCCGTTCGCGAGCGCAGCTTGCCATCCAGCAGCAAAAGAAAGACCTCGTTTGCAATTTTGGGGTAAGCCGGCAGTTGCGGCGTGATGTGCAATTCCGTCATTTCCAGAAGCGGAACCTTCTGCTGCACTTGCCGCCATTTCGTAAAAAAATTCCTGATCTTCTGCACCACTCCCTGCTGCTTCGCCGTCACCGCCAGAAACAGAACCATCTCCGGCCGCGCCGACGAAAGCAGTTGCCAGGTCCGCGAAGGCGTAGCCGCCTCTTTGCCCATCAGCCGCTTCGCCAGATCCCGGGCGTCATCCTCCAGATCCTTCCACGCTTCCACCAGGTCCTTCCGTGGAATCGCGCGCCGCAGGTCGGCGACATCCTTATCGCCCAACCGCTCCGTCAGAAAGTGCAACACCGCCGCAGCCACGTCCGGTGTGTAGCCCAGCTCGTTCATCTGCTGGCGCGTTTTCATCAGCGCGTTCAGTCCGGCCGAATCCACTTTGGCCGTCGTCCAATGCGCATTCAGCACCTTCAGCCAGCCCTCTTTTTCGTACGCCTTCAGGATGCCAAGCGCGTCGTCCTCATACGCAAGTTGCTCGATTTCGTATCCGATGCTGCTGTTCCGGATGTAATCGATATATGCATTTTCTTTGCCCGCGTTATAGCGCGCCAGAGTGCGTTCCTCGAGCGGCCAGTGAAAGCGCGTTGAGAAGCGCGTTGCGCGAATCATCCGCGAGGGATCTTCGAAGAAGGCGTAATTGTGCAGCACCCGAATCAGCTTCGCTTCAATGTCGGCCGCGCCATTAAACGGATCCATCAGCAGCCCGCGCGATCCCTCGTTCAGCGACAACGCCATCGCATTGACCGTGAAGTCGCGCCGCCGCAAATCCTCGATAATCGTCGCCGGAGCGATCAGGGGCGGCTTGCCGGATTTTTCGTAGGTCTCCGACCGCGCCATCGCGATCTCGGCGCGCACGCCGCCACGCAGCGTCAGCAACAGTGTCCGTGTCGCGTCGTCGGCGTCGCCAATCACCGCGCCCGCGCGCTCCAGATCCTTCTGCAGCTTCAGCGTATTGCCCTGCACCGTGAAGTCCAGGTCGCGGATGGGGAAACCGGTGATGATGTCGCGGACTGCGCCTCCGGTCAGGTACACGTTCATCTCCGCCGCTTTCGCGGCGTCGACGACCGAGGCGACAGCTTTTTGTTGATCCGGCGAGAGCCGGGTTTCCAGCGTATAGATGTAATCGGCCATGCCTTTTTAATCGCCTTGTCGTGGCTGGAGCCGAGCGTTATTCACAAGATTTCCACAGGGGAGCAGACTGATCCTCGAAGAGCGATCCTGTGTGCCAATCTAACTCGCTCTAGACATTAGACTTATAAACCTAACCCATATTTCTAGCAAGCACAGAAAATAACACAAGGTTTACCCGTTTGGCTACTGCCAAGGCACAAACTGTACGATTTCCTTGCGAAAGTGCGAGAATCGCCACGAGGAGTTCAAGGACTCGAGATCGGAGTGCCCTGGTTCATTCGTCGCTTGGCCCTGTCATTCACGTCTTTTGGGAACAAGTAGGGAATCGGCTGGGTGCCCCACTCATTCGCGCTTTTTCCGAAATGAGTGGGAATCGACGATCCACAGTCCCCTGCGACCTCTCGACCAGCCCATGCCCTCGACTCACAAAAAAGTGATCGTGCGCAAGCACGATCGCGATTCCGTCAACGGCTACGTCGCCCCCGCCGACTTTGTCGTCGATGGCAAGCTCGAATTACTGAACACATCCGGCAACGTCGTAGCCATCGACCTGCGCGATATCAAAGCGGTTTTCTTTGTCCGCGATTTTTCCGATTCCGACGTGATGGTCCGCAAAACTTTCACCACCCGGCCCAGAACCGAGGGCCTGTGGGTGCGTCTGAAATTCAAAGACAGCGACATGATCGAAGGCATCCTGCCCAACGACCTGACGCAGAATCCCGCCGAAGGATTTCTGATGAATCCTCCAGACCTGCGCTCCAACACGCAAAGAGTCTTCGTTCCGCGTTCCGCGTTGGCCTCAGTGACCGTCTTAGCCGTAATAGGAGCCGCCCGCCGCCGCAAGAGGGGTGCGCCCGATACCCGCCAAGTAACGCTGTTCGAACCATAGGACCACTGGTCTCAGGTGTCAGATCGCAGGAAAACCGAGCCATGACTTTCTCTGCGTCCTTTGCGAATCCTCTGCGACCTCCGCGGTTTAGCTTTGAGCTGCCGCGCGAACAAAAGCATCCCACACCTGAACGCTCTTCCTGAGACCTGAGACCTAAGACCCGTTCCGTTACAATTCTCCCGGACCCCACCATGAAACTCGCCGACATTGCCGCCGCAATCCATGCAAAGATCGAGAACGCCTCGCCCGACACGGAAATTTCCGGCGTCGCCGGCATCGAACACGCCGTCCCGGGACAGCTTACTTTCCTAAGCAATCCCAAGTACGCCGCCGCCGCTAAGACGACGCATGCGTCGGCCGTGATCGTAGATGAAGACTTCCCTGCCATCCCCACCGGGATGCTGCGCACCAGGAATCCCTACTACGCCTGGGCGAAAGCCGTGGAACTTTTCTATCAGCCGCCGCGCTACGCCCCCGGCATTCACCCGACCGCCGTCGTTCATCCCAACGCAAGAATCGGCAAGCACGCGCACCTCGGCCCTTACGTGGTCATCGACGAAGAGGCTGAGATCGGCGACAACGCCGTCCTGCTCGCGCACGTCACGATCTATCGCGGAGTAAGAATCGGCAACAACTTCTTCGCCCACACTCACGCCGTGGTGCGCGAGTTCTGCCAACTCGGCAATAACGTAGTCCTGCAAAATGCGGTGATCATAGGCTCCGACGGCTTCGGCTTCGCCAAGGATGACGGGGCTGAAAATAGAAAGCCCCATTGGCACAAGATTGTCCAGTCCGGCAACGTCGTCATCGGGGACGACGTCGAGATTCAGGCCGGGAGCTGTATTGACCGCGCCGCCGTCGGCCAGACCTCGATTGCGCGCGGCGCCAAGATCGACAATCTGGTACAGGTAGGCCACGCCTCGACCGTTGGCGAAGACACACTGCTGTGCGCGCAGGTCGGCCTCGCGGGCTCGACCGAAGTAGGCAACAACGTAATCCTCGCCGGCCAGGTAGGAGTAGCGGGCCACTGCAAAATCGGAGACGGCGCAATAGCGACCGCCCAGAGCGGCATTCCGAACGATGTGGAAGCGGGTAAAACAGTCAGCGGCTATCCCGCGATCGACAACAGGCTGTGGCTGCGCTGCTGCGCCATCTTTAACAAACTGCCGGAGTTAGCCAAGGCGATGCGAAAGTTGCCATGACTTCCGGCTTCAGCGCGATTTAGGCTGGCAGCGGTGGGTCCCCCAAAGGTTAACGGCCGCGGGCAGGGGCTCGTTCGGCTCCGCTCAGGGCGGGTCCGTTCCACACAAGCAATCTGGAGAAGCGTTCTACGTGGAACATCATACAGCTTGGATTGTATGTACAGTTGGGGTGTGCGGTTGCCTGATAGAGGCGAAGACAATGCGAAGCTGACGGGCGAAAATAACGTTGCAAGAAGCGAATAATGGGCGAACAAAATAATTCTTGGAATACAACAACGTACGTACAGTCCGTGTACGGGTAACAAACTAAGATGGGTTAGGCGCTTCCAAGGGGTGAAAATGGGGCTTGACAGGGTGTGATATCCTGCGCGCCTCCTGCGAGAGCGACTTACTGGTTGCGACGTACTTCGCTTTCCGTCGCGTAGGGGAGGCCTGGGACTGGATTTTGTCAAGTTGACAAGGCGTGCTATGGGAACCGAGATTTGGGAAGAGCAGCGCGCAGCAGCATAGGCCATGATCGATTCAGGCTTGACTCCCCGGGGCTGAGAGACCATACTCGCCCGTTGGCAGTTCGTCTCCCGCTTTGGCCCTGACTGCCGTACATATCCGAACTAAATCACATTACGCTGGAGGCCGTGTGAGGGCGCTAGGTTTTGTCTTTGCGTTCGCCGCAGTTGTAATCGGTGGCTTCGCCGTTGTGCCAGCCTCGGCTCAGCCCAATTCCATCCTTCAGGCGCGTCAATCGACTCCTGTTTTCCACACCGGGATAGGGCAGGAAATCAAGTCCGCGCGCCAGCAGGCGATACCCGATGCGCAACAGTCGGGCTCGGGGCCGCTGCTTTTCCTTCCTGTCGTCAACTACTACACCGGGGTTTCTTACGCCCTAGCCGTAGTGGACGTGAATGGTGACGGGAAGCCCGACATTATTGCGTGCGGCGGCGGAATGAGTGTGCTGCTCGGCAATGGCGACGGGACGTTTCAGCCTGCAGTTACCTATCCCTCCGGAGGGAATCCCTTCTCATTTGCGGTTGGCGACCTGAACCATGACGGCAAACCCGATCTGATCGCCGCCAATGCTGACACCGCCGTGGTGGGAGTGCTGCTGGGAAATGGCGATGGAACGTTCAGACCTGTCGTTACTTATCCCTCCGGTGGTTATCTGCCGATGGGAATTGGGGTCGGCGACCTGAACAACGACGGTCACCAGGACGTGGTCGTGATCAACGAGCCCGCTCTGAGCGTATTACTGGGCAACGGTGATGGAACTCTCCAGGCTGCTGCGATTGTGGGCGGGGTTTCAGGCTATCCCGACCAGCTCGTGATCGGAGACGCGAACGGAGACGGCAATCTTGACGTGTTCATCCCGTTTGAGGCCACGGGGGACGCGGACAGTTTTGTACGGGTACTTCTCGGCAGCGGTGATGGGAAGGACTTCGCCGGATCGCAGTATGGCTGGAAAGGATCAGGTCCGATCACAGCAGCGGCGATTGCCGACTTCAACGGCGACGGCTATCTCGATATGGTGGCGACTAATTATGGCGACCGCCCACCCAGCCAGGTCGGCGTGTTCCTTGGCAACGGCGACGGCACCTTCCAGTCAGCGCTGACGTTCAACACCCAGCTCTCGACCCAGTCGTCAGTGGCAGTCGCGGATGTAGATCGCGATGGCCACCCCGATCTAATCGTGGCAAGTTTTGGTACCGCCCTGGCCTTGCTCAAGGGCAACGGCGACGGCTCCTTCCAGGGACCGGTGCTCTACGACTCCCGCGGGGGGTGGTTGCATAGTGTCATGGCTGGCGACGTGAATGGCGACGGGTTGCCCGATGTGCTGGTCGCCAACAGCGGCTCCAATGCCGTTGGCGTGTTCCTAAACAATAGCGCTGCTCCGCCTTCAACCACATCCCTGACATCAAGCGTTAATCCGGTTGACATCAAGAAAACGGTGACCTATACGGCTAAGGTGACGAACAAGTCTGGAGGCACGCTAAATGGGATCGTCGATTTCAAGGATGGGACGGGCACCGTCGCAACTGTGACCCTTTCCAACAATCAGGCCGCATTCAGCACTTCCTACATAAGGAAACAGCTCGGTGCGCACTCCATTACGGCCACCTACGGCGGAGAATACCAAGTTGCAACCGGAAGCGTCTCTCCTCCCCTCACTGAATATGTTCGGGGCACCCTTTCAAAAACCACGCTCGCGTCCTCGGGATCTCCTTCGCACGTCGGCCAGTCTGTAACGTTCACAGCGACCGTAACTGCTCATTCCGGTAAGGTTCCCGACGGCGAGACGGTCACTTTCACCACCGGCAAGACCGTTCTGGGAATGGGTTCGACAAGCAATGGCTCAGCCAACCTGACCACGTCTTTTTCCAAGGCCAAGACCTATACGATCAAAGCAACCTACGCTGGAGACGACGTGTTCGAACCTAGCGCCGGGACGTTCAAGCAGATAGTGGACCCTTAGCGAACCTCAGGCTTTGGTGGTACTGGGGACACGGTGGTACTGGCGGCAGACGGGACGTTCCCCGTAACTAGTTTGAATTACACCCCAAAGAGAAGCGCAGGGCGGCGCACACTTCGTTCATCCGTGATACCTTGCCGAGCTTGCGCTCGGCTGGACAGCCGGGGGCGGCTGTGCCTACGTGAGTCGGGATGGAAACGGCCACCCGTCCTTTCTACTCTTGCAGTTCCTTCGGCAGGCCGCTGTTGATGGCTGCGCGCACCTTTGCTATCAATTCCTCACGGGTGCCGAAATCCTTGGGCTCGATTGCGGTGTGGAAGTGCACGGTTGCCACTCCGGGACGAATGCCGAAGCGCGCCTTGGGCATCAGATGTTCCGTGCCGAAAACCGTGATGGGCACGACCGGCATTTGGCATTCTTCGGCGAGGTAGAACGGGCCTTTTTTGAAGGGCAGCAGCTTGCCATCAAAGGAGCGGTGCCCTTCCACGTAGATGGTCATGTGGACCTTGTGCGCGCGCAGCGCTTCGACTGAGTCGCGCACGGCGGAGATGCCGGCATCGCGGTTGCCGCGGTCGACGGGCACGAGCGAGCCGAGCCGCATGATGTGGCCGAAGATCGGGACTTTGAAAAGTTCCTTCTTCACCATCACGGAGCTGCGCCCGGGAATCAGCGGAACCGTGATCGGCGGATCAAGATTCGAGATGTGGTTGGACATGAAGATGTACTGGCGCGACCGGTCGATTTTGTCGAGGCCGATGACTTGGACGCGTATGCCCGCCAGCTTCGGGCCCGTCCACGCGCCCCACATGCAGGCCTTGTAAAGGAAGGTGACGTCCCCGGTCAGATAAGTCCAGGGAATGCCGGTGAGAGCCGCAAAGGGCAAAGCCACCAACCAGAACCCGAGCATAACGATGGTGCGAAGCGGGGAGATCGGCCTTTCGCCTTGATCACAGCTTTCGCCTTTCGCTGCCGGCTCAATTTGCTCCATGGTCTTTCTGGTCTTTCTTTCTGGCTGGTCCGTCCCTGCGCACCTCTGTGTACCTTGTGGTTAACAAAAACCGAAAACCACAGAGGACACCGGGTTACACAGACGAACCCTGCTTTTTGCGCAACGCCAACTGCCGCAACCGTTCCGGTAGCTTCTCATAGATGCCGCCGAATCCGCCATTGGAGAGAATGGCAACCACGTCTCCGGGCCTCAGTTCGGGCGTCATGGTGCTCACGATGGTGTCGGCATCGGCGAGAATGCGCGCCTGACGCCCGCGCGCTTGCACCTCGCTGACCACGCGGTTCAAGTCGAGGCGTTCGTTAGCGGGAATGGCTTCCGACTTGAAGATGGCCGCGACAATTACCTGATCGGCCAGTGCGAGGCTGCTTGCCAGCGCCTGCTGGAGCACGTTGCGGCGCATGGTGTTGGAGCGCGGCTCGAGCACGACCCAGAGCCGGCGGCCCGCATAACGCGCGCGCAACGCGCGAATGGTCTGCTCGATGGCCGTGGGATGGTGGGCGAAATCGTCGATGATGGTGACGCCGTTCACTTCGGCCTTGACTTCCAGGCGGCGCTTTACGCTGCGGAAGGTTGCAAGCGCTTTGACGATCGCGTCTTTCGCAACACCGCAGCTCGTGGCCAAAGCCGCGGCGGCGGTTGCGTTCCAGACGTTGTATGCGCCGCCCAGCGCGAAGCCGAGTTCGGCCCAGTGCTCGCCGTTATGCAGCACGGTCCAAGTGGTGCGGTCGGCATCAAGTTTGAGGTTTGCTATCTTCCAGTTCGCGTCTTCTGACGCGCCATAGCGCTCGACTGCGCAGAATGCCTTCGCCAGACATCGCTCCAGGCTCGGGCCACTCTCATGGGCGCCGCCATCGAAAGCGACGATGCGCCCACGGCGCGGAACCAGATTCACCAACCGCTTGAAAGCTGTTTCCACCGCATCCAGATCCTTGTAAATATCGGCGTGGTCGAATTCGACGGAGGTGAGAATCACCTCGTCCGGAAAGTAGTGCAGGAACTTCGGGCCCTTGTCGAAAAACGCGGTGTCGTACTCGTCGCCTTCGAGAATGAAATGTTTGCCTGCGCCCAGGCCAAAGCTGCTGCCGAAATTCTCGGCGATGCCACCAATCAGGAAAGAGGGCTCGAGGCCGGCGGTTTCAAAAATCCACGCCAGCATTGAAGTGGTGGTCGTCTTGCCATGTGTGCCCGCCACCACCAGCACTTCTTTTTCCACGAGAAATTCATCGTGCAGAATCTGTGGCAGCGAGCAGAACGGAATGCGCTGGTCGAGCACATATTCCAGCTCGACATTGCCGCGAGACATCGCGTTACCCACAACAACGATGTCTGGCCGCGGATTGAGATTGGCCTCGGCAAAAGGCTGCGCCACCTGAATTCCCAGCGATTCCAGGAACGTTGACATCGGCGGATACGCCGCCGCGTCCGAGCCTGTGACTCGATGCCCGCGCTCGCGCAGCATGCCTGCCAGCGAAGCCATCGCCGTGCCGCAAATGCCGATCAGGTGAATATGTTTCGAGTTCACTTTCATCATCGTCGATCTCGTGATTGCCTTTCCGTCGAGGCTTCGAGAATTTTGAGCGCCACTTCGCTGCCCACTTCCAGCCGAGCCCGCACGCCGATTGGCAGCGTGATATTCGCACGTGATACGTGTCCCGAGCGCAGACCGAACGCCACGGGAATGGCGAGATCCCCCACCACGCGCAGCACGACTTCTTCCAGCGTGTAGTCCTGGTCGGGGCTCTGCCGGCAATCCATCATCTGGCCAAACAGAATTCCGCGGACAGCGTTCAACTTGCCAGCCAGTTTCAACTGCATCAACATGCGATCAATCTGGTAAGGCTTGGCGGCCACATCTTCGAGGAAGAGAATTGTGCCGGCTGTTTCGATGTCGTAAGGCGTGCCGAGCGCGGCGACCAGTAACGAGAGGCATCCGCCATAGAGGATTCCTTCCGCGTGGCCGGCAACCAGCGGCTTTGCGCCGGAGCCTGCGCCTATTTCCCAAGGCGCGGCCCCACCCAGAGCGCTCTGCCAGGAAGGCAGATCGACGCCCTCCCTGAGCGCAAAATCTTTGGCCACCATTGGGCCGTGAAACGTTACGAAACCGGCCTTGTCCGCGAACCAGGTAAGCAGCGTTGTCAGATCGCTATAGCCGACAAAAATCTTTGCATGCGCACCGATCTTTTCCACGTCGAGCAACCGCAGCAGAGAGTTGGCGCCGTATCCCCCACGGGCGCAAACAATCGCGCGGATATCGTCACGCAGAAACATCTCTTCCAATTCGCGGGCCCGCCGCTCGACCGAGCCGGCAAAATAGAGATCGCGGTCCAGGATCGACTCCGAATAAACGGGCTCGTATCCGGCGGCGCGAAGGCCATTGCATCCCGCCTCCAGCAATTCGCGCTTCAGGTTCGATGCCGGGGCAACGATTCCCACCTTGTCGCCGGAGCGGAGCGCGGGCGGCTTGATGCGCGGTTTCTGGGGGGCTACTGCCATCGAATATCCGATCGCAAATCTCCATTCATAAACTTCAGATCCTAGACGAAGATTTCTCCGCGGCCGACCAGCGTTGCGGGGCCGCGCAAATAGATCTGGTCTTCCCAGCGCACCGTCTGCGTGCCACCCGGCGCGACCACCGTTACGGGCGACGTGACATGGCGGCTCGCAATCGCAGCCACGGCCGACGCGCACGACCCCGTTCCTGACGACTGCGTTTCTCCCACTCCGCGCTCGAACAGACGAATCTCCGTCTCATGCGCGCCGCGGATCACAACATATTCCACGTTCGTTCCCTGCGGGAACTGCGGCTGCGCCTGAATTACCGCCGCTTGCCGCTGCCAATCTTCGGGAAAGGACTCGACAAAAATCACGAAGTGCGGATTCCCTGTTGAAACTCTTGTGCCCGTCGCGCGCACCGACTTCTCCTCGATCGTCAGCTGCTCGCCCACGACCGCCTGCCCCATGGCGGTTTCAAACTCGAACGTCGTGCCGCTTCTTCCCATCAGGCGGCAGGTTTTCAGTCCGGCTCCGGTTCGGATTACCACTTCGCGCTTCTCCGAACGCGAGCAAATTTCCGCCGCTACACAGCGCGTGCCGTTGCCGGAAATCTCCGCTTCCGAGCCATCCGCGTTAATCAGCCGGGCCATCGCGTCGGCCTCAGCGTCCGGGAACAGCCACTCCACGCCATCGGCGCCGACGCCGTTGTGGCGATCGCACAGACGGCGGGTAAGCGCGGGCAGATCGTCCAAACCCTCCGCTCCCGCAACGATCAGAAAATCGTTCCCGCACGCCGAGGCTTTTGTGAAATGAAGCGCCGTATTCTGTGCGGAGTTCATTCGAGAACTGACTTTGTGGCAAGCCTCGGGCGGATTTTATCACCGGGGCCGGGGCGTATTTCGCCAACGTTGGCGTCAGTAGTTAACGCGATTGATTCATCGGAAGGCGCGTCTGATAGATGCGCGCGGGCGGCTGGCCCGAAGAATGGATGACTTCCAGCAGCGTGAGATCGGTCCGGTTCACATCCTTGTCCACCAGATCGCCCTCGAAGGCAATGACGTAATTGACCTTCTTTCCCGGATCGCGCAACGCTTGCTCCCACATGCTTTCCGTGTCCGCCGGATGGATCCACGGCCTGGTGTCCTGGTTGTTCACTACGCGGCGCAGCGGAATTGCCTGCCGCTCCATGATGCCAACGTGTTCGTCCGTATCCATCAGGAAGATGGAATGCGGAGGCAGTTCCTTGATCGCCAGTTCCACCGCTGTGTCCAGGCCCCGGCGCATCTCCCAATTTCGCCAGGCTTCCTGCCAACACAAAGGCTTCTGCACCCACACAAATGCGTAGCTGGCGACAATCAGCGCGACCGCGGCAGCCACCACCTTCCACTGGTGGACGGCGAACCGTCCTGCGAGGACGCCCGCAACCAGTACTCCTGCTGAAACGGCGAACAAGGGCAGCAACTCGAGCCCGTAGCGCTGGTTGAAAATGGCAAAGGGCCACCACATGGGGACGTGCAGCACTACCGAACCATAAGCAATCGACAGCGAATAAAAAGCCACTGGCGACCAGAGCAAGACGACAATCGCCAACGCTGTTTGTTTCCGTAGCCTCCACGCCATGAAAGCCGTCGCCACAATGGCCGCCAGCAGCCAGAACCGTCCCCAGTCCCCTACCGCCAGCGTGACCTGCGCTGACTTCAGAAAATACGAGGCTGCCGCCCACAAGTTGTGCGCCGCCGGATTTGGCGCCTGCACGCGGGCTTCAATGGCTTTCGCCGAATACGATCCGTTGGCGAATGCCAGCGCGTTCCCATACACCGCTGCGTTATAGACCATCCACAAAATGGGAGCCACGGAAATTCCCACTAAAAACTTCAGAGCGCTCCACCGCAGAGCGCAATCTTTCCATCGCAGTCCGGTGATTATCAACACTAAAGCGCCGAGAATGCCAGCCAGAAACCAGCCGTCGTATCGCGTCAACTCAGCGCCCGCGATGCAGTAGGCGCAGCGGCGCAGAGCCCTGTGCGCGGCGTCGCTTTCCGGTCCGTCTTTCCCTGGCGCCTTCGCGAAATCCACCAAGTAAACCATCGCCCAGATGTAGAAAGCGAGCGCAAGTGGCTCCGTGAGCGCGGTCGCTTGCATGTAGAGGAGGTTCGGATTAGCCCCATAAACGAAGGCTGCGATGAATCCGCCCAGCTCCGCCGCCCGCGTGCGAATCGCGCTGCGGCTATCGGGGCGTGATGGGGCAGGCTCTTCCGCAGGCGCAGCGCTTTCCAGCAATCCGGTCGTCAGCCGAAAGATTCCGATCACTCCGAGTACGTAGGCAATCATCGAAGGAATCGATCCGCCGATCCCGCTTTGCCACATCTTGTCCGGCAACAGAAACGGGATCATTAGCACGTGCGGCAACGGCAGCCAAACCGTCCCCAGTTGCAGCGGGCCGGGATTCAGCGAATCGAACACGCGCCGCGCGATGTTGATGTGCGCCACCGCGTCCCCGTGCATCAGGATATCGCCTTGCCGCAGGTAGTAGAAGAACGAACCCAGCGACACCCAGGCCGCGAGCGTGCCGATGCGGGTCAAGCGATTGGCCGGCGCCGTCTTCGCGCTCACGTTGCGCTGTTTCATGAATTGAAGAATAAATCAGCGCTTCTAACCGTGCTTGAAAGAGCGCGGCTTGAAAGGCAGCGGGAGAAAAGCCGCTTGGGGGAAATCGTTGCGAAACCCGAATCCCAAGCCCAAGGGAATTTCCTGAGACCTGAGACCTGAGACCTGCCCCCTCTACTCCAGATGCGTGAGCTCCCGGAACAACTCGAACCTTGCCTCGATCTCCCCGCGTGTCAGATTCTGCAGACGCTCGGTACCGAAGTTCTCTACCGCAAACGATCCCATCACACCGCCGTAAAACAGAGCGCGCTTCAGCACTTCGCGATTCACCTCGCCTTGCGAGGCAATGTAGCCCATGAATCCGCCGGCAAAGGAATCGCCCGCGCCCGTCGGATCTTTCACTTCCTCAATCGGCAGCGCCGGAGCACGAAATGGATGCGACCCGGCCCCAAAGGCGCCGTCGCGAAAAAAGATGGTTGCGCCGTATTCGCCGTGCTTCACCACCAAAGCCTGCGGCCCCATCGCCAGCACTTTCCGCGCCGCTCGCGGAAGATTCTTTTCCCCTGCCAGCATTTTCGTCTCGGTGTCGTTGATCAGCAGCACGTTCACCAGCTTCAAGGTCTCGGCCAATTCCTTGGGCGTGCCGTTGATCCAGAAATTCATGGTGTCTCCGCCGGTCAGGCGGACGCCATCCATTTCCAGCCGCACGGCGGCCTGCAGTGACGGGTGAATGTTCGCCAGGAATAGAAACGGCGTATCCAAATATTCTTTGGGGATGCGCGGCTGGAACTTCTCGAAAACGTTTAGTTCCGTGAAATCGGTCTTCGCCTCATTCAAGTTGTCAAGATACTGGCCGCCCCAGCGAAACGTCTTGCCCGTCGTGCGCTCGATTCCGCGCGTATCCACGCCGCGCTTTTTCAACACGGCCTCGTGCTCCGGCCCGAAATCGTCGCCGACCACGGCCACCATGCGCACATCCGTGAAGTAACTAGCCGCCAGGGCGAAGTAAGTCGCGGCCCCGCCCAATATGTCGTTAACGCGACCCGAAGGCGTGGCGATGGTATCAAAGGCTACGGAACCGACAACTAATATGCTCATGAGTCTCCAGATTCGTCGTTAGTCGTTGGTCGTTCGCGAATGAGCGCGGAACAACGACCTCGCGTAGTACGCCCGTTTCACGGAGCCGCTCGGCGGGCGAGACGCCCGCCGGACAGCCGGCGGGACGCCGGCGCTACACGAAGGATCGCGAACGACCATCGACCGACTATAGATACTTCCCAAAAATCAGCTTCAGTTTTTCTTTCGTTTCTGCCGGAATCTTTGTCCGATCCGTCAGAATCGCGTGCGCCAGGGCCGAACCGCACTTACATGACGGCGTCTTTGGCATCGCGGCCACCGCCGCCTTCACGACCTTGGCGGCATTCTCGGCATTCTTCGCCAGGATCGAGATGATCTGCGCCACCGTCACCGCATCGTGGTGCGGATGCCAGCAGTCGTAGTCGGTCACCATCGCGATGGTCACATAACAGATCTCCGCCTCGCGCGCCAGCTTGGCTTCCTGCAGATTGGTCATGCCGATCACGTCCGCGCCCCAACTGCGGTAGACATTCGACTCCGCCTTGGTGGAAAATTGCGGTCCCTCCATGCAAACGTAAGTCCCGCCTAGCTTGCCTGTGACGCCGGCGCTTTTGCACGCGCCGGAAACGAGTTTGGTAAGTTCGGGGCATACCGGGTCGCCGAACCCTATGTGCGCCACAACGCCGTTGCCGAAGAATGTGTCGATGCGATGGCGGGTGCGATCGAAGAACTGGTCGGGAATGACAAAGTCGAGCGGCTTGTGCTCTTCCTTCAGAGAGCCGACGGCCGAGACCGAAATAATGCGCTCGACTCCGAGCTGTTTGAACCCATAAATATTGGCGCGAAAATTCAGCTCGCTCGGCAGCAGCATGTGCCCGCGCGCATGCCGCGCCAGAAATGCAACCTTGCGGCCTTCGAGCGAGCCCAGAATATAAGCGTCGGAAGGGTCGCCAAAAGGCGTCTCCAGCCGGACTTCGTGCACATCGCTGAATCCGGGCATGTGGTACAAACCACTGCCGCCGATAATTCCAATTTCTGCCTGTTGCAATTGCACTCCTGCGTGGGTTGGAAATGATTGCGGAACCGGTGATTATACAAGGTTAGAGGTTAGAGGTCAGAGGTCAGAGGTAAAAACCAAAACACTATTCATTGCCAACGAGGATGCTCGAACGCAAGGGCATTTCACCTCTGCAATCTGACCTCTCCCCTCAGACCTGCTGTTATTGGCTCTGTGCCGCATCCCCGAAGAAGTCTCCCTCCGTTCGCTTCGTCGTCTCCTCATCCAAACTCTCGCTGACCAGAACCTTGTCGCCGCGCACTTCTATAACAAGCGCGCCTTCTTCGGTCATCCAGGCATGGCGCCCACGCAACGTCCGCCAGGAATCCACCGGCGGCGCATCCTCCGCAACCTTACCGTCGCCTCCAATTGCCTGGCGCTTCTGATAGCGCTGCGCCAGCGACTTCGCATAATCCGCCGCAAACTCCGCTGCCTTCTCCGGGGAAGCCCACTGCGAGACATACAACACGCCGAGCGGCCCTGACTTCGCGCCCCTCGGCCGGCCGGCAAAGTAGTATCCACCTCGCCACGCCGGATATAGCGCTTCAGCCTCATCGCGCCCGGCGTACTGCTCAACCAGCACGTCTACGTCAAACTCGCCGATGGCGCCGATGTCAAACGTGTCATATTTTTCGAAGTCCTTTTTGAAGTCGAGCCGCTTCACCGGCTCGATTTTCTCGTGCGCCAGATACGTGTCCGGTTCCATGATCTCGCGCGTCGTGGCCGGCGGATTCTGGAATGCCCCGGCAAACCCTAACTTTTTCCCTCCCGCCTTCTCCAGTGCCAGCGTGAAATCCATGCCGTAGCGGTAAGGAAACGTCAGCTCTTCTTTCAAGAAAATAGGCGCGTTGCGAAACGTCGGAGAATCCGGCCCATCCAGCATTCCCTTTTTGAGCGCTTCGCCAATCTGCGGCATATCGAGCAGCGTCTTGCCGAGCGGCAGCAGCGAGTAATCCATCATCACCACCATCGCCTGCCCTTCCACGACCGCTTCGCGTGCCTCCGACTCTTCGTCGGTATCGATATCGGCCGGCGTGGGATCGTTTTTCTTTTCGCCTTCGGTTTCCGCCTCCTTCATCCACTTTTCCATGTCGTACGACTCGTCCTGCAGAGCATGGGTCAGTTCATGCGCCAGAACCGGTTTCTGCTGCTCGGCATCAATCCAGTTGAGAAGGTTGACCGTCTTTTTCTTCGGATCGTAATAGCCCGCCACCTGCTCCTTCAGCATCGCCACCAGAAACGGCCCCAACTGAAAGTCGCGAGGCAGCAAGCCAAACTTTTTTAGCACCTCCGACGAGCGCTCCAGCCGCTTCGCGTCCTTGTCGTCCTTCATCCCCTTTTCCAGATACGCCTCGACTTCCTTGCGATCGGTCAGCTTGCGCTTGACCTCGTGCTTGATCGGCAGCCCGGTATCGTCGCTGGCGAACTTGAGCAACTTATCCACGGAACGAAACAGTTCCTTGGCCTCGCTCGGCGAAATGATCTTCTCGGGCGCCTGCTTGGCTGAGGTTTGGGTGTCGGGTGTTTGTTTCTCTGACGGCTGTTTGTCCGGAGCCTGTGTGGAGCGGGCGCCCTCGCCCGCAGGGGTTTCTGGCGATTCGCGTGGAGGCTGATCTTGTTGCTGTTGTTGCGGAGTTTGACTGTCCGATTGGGTTTGCGGCGAAGGCGGTTGGGCCCAGGCAACGCCCAGTAGCAGCGCGACCAAAACATCGGCAGCGAAGAATCTCGAAAACTTCATTTCCATGTCATCCTGAGCGGAGCGGGGTGGATCGCGAAGCGAACCGCCCGCGGAGTCGAAGCACCCCTACGGGCCACCCTGGAAGATGACGTGTAAGGGAGTTCTCACCGCACATTTCGATGTTAGCAGGACCCGGCGCCGACCGAGCGCCTCGACTCCGAAAATGCATTGCAGAAGTAGGGGTCCCTTCGGCTTCGATCAGGGCAGGCTCTTCGGCTTCGCCGGCTCTCCGCGTTGCGAACTTGGCTCGGATGACACGGTGTTTGAAGCAAGAACTGGAATCGGCCTGAGGTCAGTTTTTTGACACCTTCGCCGCCACCCAGTCGCCCACTTCGCGTGTGCCTAGCGTGCCGCCGATATCCGACGCAGTCTTCTTTTCCCGGACCGCTTCGAGCACCGCCGCTTCGATCTTCTGCGCCTCCGCCGTCATGCCCAAATGCCCGAGCATCATCGCCGCCGTGAGAATCGCGCCCAGTGGATTCGCCACGTTCCTTCCGGCCAGCGGCGGAGCCGAGCCATGCACCGGCTCGAACATTGACGTCTTCCCCGGATGCAGATTGCCGCTCGCCGCCATGCCCAGGCCGCCCTGCAACGCCGCCGCGAGGTCAGTCAAAATGTCGCCAAACATGTTGTTGGTCACGATGGCTTCGAAGCCGCGCGGATCGCGCACCATCTGCATGGCGAGCGCGTCAACGTAGATGTGCTGCTTCTCGATCTGCGGATATTCCGCGCCCACTTCCTTGAACACGCGCTGCCACAGACCGCCGGCATGCGTCATGGCGTTCGATTTGTCGCACATCAGCACGCGCCGCCGCCCCGAGCCATCGGCTTTCTTGTTCGCAGCGCAAAAATCGAACGCATACCGGATGATCCGCTCCACTCCCTTGCGCGTGTTCACATCTTCCTGAATGGCGATTTCATCGGCCGTGCCCTGCTTGAAAACTCCACCAAGATCGCCATAGACGCCCTCGGTGTTCTCGCGAATGACCACAAAATCCACGTCCTTGGGCTCGATTCCCTTCAGGGGACAAAGCGAGGCATCCAGCAACCGCACCGGGCGCACGTTGGCATACAGATCCAGCTTGCTGCGCATCCCCAGCAGGATTTCTTTGGCATGAACGTTGGAAGGCACGCGCGGGTCGCCAAACGCCCCGACAAGAATCGCATCAAAATCACGGGCGAGCATGGCGAATCCATCCGCCGGCACCGTGGTCTTATCGGCCAGATAGCGGTCCGCGCCCCAGTCCAATGGAGTAAAGCGGACCGCCGCGCCGGACGCTTGAACCGCTTTCACGGCTTCCGGGATTACGTCTTTCCCAATCCCGTCGCCGGGAATCATGGCAATTTTCTTTTCCTGATTCACGTAGGACCTTCGGGTCACGCAGAACATTTGAAGATAGCAGAACCGGGCTCGCGTATGGTTCGCCGCGGCATGGGCCCGGCTGTGAGAAAAACCGATTCGGCCGTGTGCTAAGTTTTGCACTTTTCAGGCAACCCCGCTCCAGTTGACGTAAATGGTTGACATCGGCGGCCAGAAAGCGTATTTATGTCTCCACTGTACCGGTACACTCTGTCGCATGACTTCCCTGATCTGGCGGGCCTTTTCGACCATCGCAGTCCCTCAGGTCAGACCAGAGAATGCGGGTCCTGTTCCTGGTCCCGGGAACCGGATTCAGCCGATGTGTTTTCTACCCGCGTTGCGTGGTCAAAATAATTGCTCTTCCAGGAGATTCATCTATGTTCGATGTACGCAAGCTCCACTTCGCAGTCAGAGTTGTTACCCTTGCAATTCTGACGACCCTTGTTTTAGCCCTCGCCCTTCCCGCGTTCGCGCAGCCGGACGCGCAGCTTCTTGGTCCGGAAGATCAATCCAAGCAGATCAACGTTACCTACTGGCTAAAGCAGCACAACAAAGCCGCTCTTGACGAACTGGTCCGTCAGCAATATGACCCAGCTTCGCCCAACTATCATCATTGGCTTACGCCCAGCGAATACCAGGCGCGCTTTGCGCCGACCGCCGCCGACATGGCGGTCGTCAACAAGCACCTCGCGGCCAACAACCTGCAAGTGGTACGCACGGACTCGTTCAACCATGCGGTAACCGCGCGCGGAACCGTAGGCGACATCCAACGTGCCACCGGCGTGCAAATCAACCGGGTGTTGATCAATGGGGAGGAGCACCGCCGATACAGCGGAGAGCTGGCTATCTCCGGTGCCGCGGGCAAACTGGTATATGCCGTCCAAGGCCTCACCGATATGACCTACAAGAGCCTGGCGATGCGGCCCATCGACCCCGA
>Ga0224557_1000212_pt1 | contig 67688 bp, 61 predicted proteins | sample 714S31014metaG_FD_180677 | JGI IMG/M metagenome (GOLD analysis project Ga0224557, IMG submission 180677) | Peat soil microbial communities from Stordalen Mire, Sweden - 717 S3 10-14 | ecosystem: Environmental > Terrestrial > Soil > Wetlands > Peat | place: Sweden: Norrbotten County, Stordalen...
ATTCGAACCGCCGATCTCCGCCTTGAGAGGGCGGTGTCCTGGGCCTCTAGACGAACGGGGCGTGCCGGACCTGCCGAATTATAGGGGCGGGGGGCTGAGCTGCCCTGGCGGTCTCGGGCAGCGCATCGTCCCAGCTGTCGCCGGCGGTGCCCACGCGCCCTGCTACAGCCAGGTGGTCGAGAGCCAGATGGCGACGGCGGCGAGGGCGAACAGGAAGATGTTCAGTCCGATCACCTTGACCTCGCCGCGGCTGAGGTGCAGCGACAGCGCGCCGACCTGTATCAGCACGAGCCCGGTCGCTGCCGCCAGGGCGAGGCCCGCCGCGATCCCGGTCAGCGGGGCCAGGATCAGTCCCAGGGCGCCGAGCACCTCCAGCGCGCCGATGGTTCGCACAAGTCCCAGCGGCATACTGTCGACCCAGCCCATCATGGGCCGCAGCTGATCCTTGGACCGCACCACCTTGCTCCCACCCGAGTACAGGTAGAGCAGGGCCAGCAATCCGGCGACGATCCAGTAGGCCACCCTCATGCGGCAAACCCCCACAACTGCTTCGGTTCAGCAGTCTCAGTGTCGATCACGACTGCCGTCCCCCTACACCCGCTCCGGCGCCGGCATCCCCAGGCACCAGAGGCAGTCCGCCAGGGTGGCTCGGGTGGCCGCCACCAGCCGGCGCCGGAAGGCACGCCGCACCGGGTCCTGCTCGCGCACGATCGCCTCGGTGTGCTCGTAGAAGTCGGTGAGGGTCGAGGCCAGCTCGAAGGCGTAGGTGCAGAGCGTCGACGGTGAGAGTGCCGCACCGGCCTCGGCGAGGGCGTGGCGGTAGCTGTCCAGCCCGTGCAGCAGCGCCCGCTCCGCCCCCTCCAGCGCGGGGACGACGCCCGGCCCGCCCGTCTCCGCGACCTTGCGCATGATCCCGGCGGCACGGGCGTGGCTGTACATGAGGTAGATCCCGGTGTCGCCGGTCACCCGCAGGGCGTCGTCGAAGTCGAAGGCGATGATCTGGCTGAGGGTGAACTTCTCCAGGTAGTAGCGCACCGCCCCCGCCGCCAGGCTGGTCGCGGCATCGGCGTCGGCCGCCTTCTCCCCGACCCGTTCCCGTGCCTTGTCGAGCAGGTCGTCGGCGCGCACCTCGATCCCCTTTCGCCCCGAGAGCGCGTATTCCTTCCGACCCTGCTCCAGCGGGATGCCGAGGGCCTCGGCGGCGCCCGGGGAGAGGGCGACGACCTCATAGGCGAGGTGGATGGACTGCTCGGCCTGCTCGGCGTGCCCGGTGCGGGCGAGGCCACGCTTGACCACCTGCTGGGGGTAGGCCTGGCGGGCATCGATGACGTTGATCACCCGGGTGGCCCGGCCGAACCCCTCGGCGGGCAGCTCCGCCTCCCCGGTCGTGGTGGTGGCCGGGGAGGCCGGATCGTCCGGGTGCCAGCGCCGGTAGCGGAAGTCGCGGCCCAGCAGCCCGAACTTCCAGAGCTGGTAGGCGATGTCCTTGGCCGTGTAGGTCGCGACCCCGTCCGACTTGACCAGCACCTTGGCGTCGTCCTCGTCGGCGTCGTCGCCGTCGGACGGCATCACCCAGCAGCCGGCATGCCGGCCCTCGGTCACATGGACGATCGACCCGGTCTCCCGCAGCAGCTCAAACGCCCGGCTCCAGAAGCCGAGGGCGATGATGTCGGACTCCCAGGTCAGCAGGTCGTAGCCGATGTCGAAGCGCCGCATGGTGGCGAGGTGGCAGTCGACCACCCGGGAGGCCAGGTCCTTGACGAAACGTGCCGTCTCGCCGTCGCCCGCCTCGATCTCACGGAGCGTCCGGCGCCGCTCCTCGACCAGCGAGGGGTCCGCTTCGTAGCGGCGGCCCACCTCCACGTAGACCCGGGAGCAGTACTGGTCAAAGGGCTCGCCGGTCCCCTGCTCGAGCTTCAGGTTGCGCAGCCCCACGGCGACGTCCGCGACCTGGACCCCGGTGTCGTCGATGTAGTTCTGGACCTCCACCTCCTGGCCGAGGCGCCGGAGGATCCGAGCCACGCTGTCGCCGATGCAGGCGTTGCGCAGATGGCCGACGTGGGCCGCCTTGTTGGGGTTGGTGGCGGTGTGCTCGACCAGCGTCCGCCCCGGGGGCGGCGCCTCCCCCGGGAGGCTGAGCGGCGTGCCCCGGTCCATCTCCAGCGCCTGGTCGACCACTGCGGTGGCCCAGGTGGAATCGTCCAGCCGGCAGTTGACGTACCCGGGCGGGCTGACCGTCCAGCTGGTCACGAAGGGGAGGTGGAGCGCCTCCAGCCGTCCCCGCAGCTCCTCCGCGATCTCGATCGGGCGTCGGCGGAGCACCCGGGCGGCGCGGAGCGGCGCCGGGGTCGAGAAGTCGCCGAACTCGGGCCGGGCGGAGCGGTCGACAATTGCCTCGACCTGGTCGTCGACACCGGATGCGGTGAGGACGGCGCGGACGGCTCGGATCAGCTCGGTGCGGACGTCGAGCATGGGCTCGGATCGTACTCGGAGAGACGCGTGAGGCTGCTCGGCCGCTGCCTTCCGAGGGGCCCCCGCGAACGGCGCGCAGCGCGCGGTAGCCCCAAATGGAGACAATGCCCGGCCGATGGGCACGATTCGCCACTGCGTGGTCCCCGCCGCCGGACTGGGCACCCGCTTCCTCCCCGCCACCAAGGTTCTCCCCAAGGAGATGCTCCCGGTGGTCGACCGCCCGGTCATCGAGTGGGCGATCGAGGAGGCGATGGCGGCCGGTGCCCTCGAGATGGTCCTGGTCATCGCCACCGGCAAGGAGCTGATCCAGGCCCACTTCGAGCGCCAGCCGGAGCTCGAGAAGGTGCTCGAGGCACGTGGCAAGAAGGCCGAGCTCGCCGCGGTCCGCCACTCGCAGGACATGGCCCACATCCGCTACGTGCTCCAGGAGAAGCCACTCGGCCTGGGCCACGCGGTACTCTGCGCGGCCGATGTGGTGGGCGACAATCCCTTCCTCTGCATGCTCCCCGACGACCTCTCGCACGCCGAGCCCCCGGTCCTTGCCCAGCTTCGCAAGGCCTGGGACGGGGTCCAGTCGACGGTGCTCGCCCTGATGCGGGTATCCGGTGACGAGATCTCCCGCTACGGCTGTGCCACCGTCTCCGAGAGCCGGGGCCGCCTCCACCGGATCACCGGTGTCGTGGAGAAGCCGAAGCCTGAGGAGGCTCAATCAGACCTTGCCATCATGGGCCGCTACGTGCTCTCTCCCGGGATCTTCGACGCCCTGCGCCGGACCCCGGCCGGGGAGGGCGGGGAGATCCAGCTGACTGACGGCATCGCCACCCTGCTCGGGGCGGGCGAGGAGGTCTGGGGGCTCGAGTTCGAGGGCGAGCTGCTCGATGTGGGCACCCTCGACGGCTGGCTGACCACCAATGTGCGCCTGGCTCACGAACTGGGCCGGGCGCCCGCGCTTCGGGGAGCACTCGGATGATTGGGCTATTCCGCCGCGAATGGGGCGCCATCACCTTCGTCGCCGCCGTCCTCATCGGGGCGGTCGTGGTCGGGATCTCCTTCCTGGTGGGCGCCGGCGGCCACACCAGCGCCGCGCCCTCTCCGCCCCCCTGCCCCTCCTACACGCCCTGGCAGACCCCCGTGGCGGGGGCGACCCCCACCACGGCGCCCTTTGCCTTCGCCAACTGTCCGAACCCACCCACCGAGCCGCCCGCGAGCGCCAGCCCGACGCCCACCCCGAGCCCGACCGCGACGCCGAGCCCGTCGGCCTCCGCGTCGGCGTCGGCCTCCGCATCCGCATCCGCATCCGCATCGGCCTCCGCCTCCGCATCGGCCTCCGCGAGCCCGACGGCCACCCCGTAACCGCCACCGGCTGGTCGGAGTCCGCCCTCGCCCGGGGCTGGCGTCCCCGCGCAGCGGTCGCTCTGCCCGAACCGGACCCGGACCGCGCGCCGGCTCTCAGCCGGGCGACCCCGCCGGCTCAGGAGGAGGCGATCTGGCCCTCCAGGGATGCGATCGGCGCAGCGCTGCACACCGAGCCGGGCTGGTCGCCGGTCAGCTTGCAGATCCCGGCTGTGATCCAGTCGGCGTCGCCGATGATGGGCTGGGCAACCTTGCTCGAGGTGTCGGTCAGGGTGGCCGCGATCTGCTGCCAGGTCATCCCCTGGAGCAGCTCGGGATTGACCCCGCTGCCGCTCACGATGTAGCGGTTGCCGAAGTCCTGGAAGGGGATGCCGCCCGTCGTCGTCGAGTAGGGGGTCGTGTCGTAGGTGGTGACCAGGGTGCCCTCGGCGGCCGTCGGCGTCTGCAGCGGGTTGTCGTTGCGGTCCGCGCTCTCGATCGCCGCGAAGTCCAGGTACTGGCTCGAGTAGCTGGAACCGTAGAAGCTGAAGGTGTGGGTGTTGGGGATGTCCTGAGGGTTCGAGTCGGACTTGGTGATGTGCAGGTTGCTGAAGGTCCCGAAGCGGCTCAGGGCGATCACCAGGCCCCAGCGCTCGGCGGCACAGTAGGGGCAGAACTCGGCACCGTAGTAGAAGAGCTCGGGCTTGCCCCCCGGGCCGGTCAGCGCCGCCGGCGAGCCGGATATCGGCTGGAAGGGGTCGGTGATCCCACCTGCCCCGATCGTGCTGGACACACTCGGGCTGACCCCGGTGACCGCGGCCAGGACGGAGGCCGGGGCGAGCTGGTTGGAGCTCGAGGCGGTGCCCTTCGCGGTCGGACGAGTTCCCAAGATGATGAAGACCACGACCACCGCGACCACCACCACGGTGACCCCGCTGCCCCACGCCCAGGGGCTCTGCCACCAGGGCCGCGGCGCCTGGACGCGCTGGGTGCGGTAGCGGGACGCCGTCGTCGACGCCGGCCGGCCGCTGGCAGGGGTTCTCGGTGGGGCGGAGCGGCCGGCGGCCACGTTCTCGCGGTGGCGCTTGGAGGGTCGGGCCATTGCAAACCTCGCTATGAAGCCCTCGCCGGCTGGACGCGCGCAATCGTGACCAGCAGGCTGAGGAAGACCAGGATGTGGACGGCGGTGCACCACTCGCAGAGCTCGTGGAGCTTGACCAGCTCGGCGAAGACGAAGTAGAGGACGGAGACCAGCCCCAGCAGGCACCAGATGAGATGGGCCGGGCGCAGCCACTCCGGCTCCTCGATCCCGCGCCGTGCGCAGCGGATCGAGACCACGGCGAGCGCGCCGCTCACGATGAACCAGATCATCCCGGGGAGCGTCACCGGGATGGAGGTCCCCGGCACCACCGAGTAGCTGCTCTTCAGGACCGACCCGCAGTTGACGAAGCCGTTGGTGGTGCAGATCGGCGCGACGCCCGCGTAGTGGAGCGTGGTCAGGTAGGTCGCGATGCCGAGCCCGACCACCGCCGCGCCGATGAGGAACCAGGCGCCCGCCCCGGCACCCCGCATCGCTCCGGCGGAGAGGTCGTCGGCCGGCTCCTCCACCGGGACGGGCGGGAGCTTCCCGGAGCGCAGGCTCGAGCTCAAAGAGGGCCCTCCACCGTGACGTTGTCCCGCCACCAGAGGTCGACAGCGGCTTCTGTGTCCGCTCGACTGCCCCCATTGTCGATCACCCAGGTGGCGAGCTCGCGTTTTCGCTCGACGGGAAGCTGAGCCGCAAGCCGCTGGCGGCCCGCCGCGTCGCCGAGTCCGTCGCGCTCGCGCAGCCGGCGGAGCTGGGTTGCGGCATCGGCGTAGACCAGCAGCACTCCGCCTGGGAAGTCGGACTGGTGGTTGCCCTCGAAGAGGAGGGGGACGTCGACGGCGATCAGCGGGGGTTCGGAGGGGACGAGCCCGGCGACCTGGTCGGCGATCCGGGCCAGGATCAGGGGATGGGTGAGCGCCTCGAGACGGAGCCGGCTCTCCGGATCGGCGAAGACGATGGCCGCGAGGCGCGCGCGGTCGAGCGCCCCGGAGGCGGTGACCACCTCGGGACCAAAGGCACCGGCCACGGCCTCCAGGCCGGCAGTTCCCGGCTCCACCACCTCACGGGCGATCCGGTCCGCGTCGACCACGGCGGCACCGCGCGCGGCGAGCATCGCCGCCACCGTCGACTTGCCGGTGCCGATGCCGCCGGTCAGCCCGATGATCCGCACGCGTGGATCATCCCTCGCGACGCAGTCGCAAGGGCACACCTCACCGCCGGCGCGCCCCCCGCCCCCCGATGTCCCAGCCGTGGGTCAGCGGGCGACCGGCTCCTGGACGGCCCCGGCATACGCCTGGCCCACCAAGTCGACGCGACCCAGGGACCTGGCGAAGTCCAGGCACGCCGACCGGGTGAAGCGGAGATGCTTTCCCGGGGTGTGCCAGGCCTGAAGGTGGCCCTGAGCCACCGCGCGCCGGAGTGTCGACCGCGAGACGCCACATAGCGCGGCCGCTTCCCCGGTCGTCAGGATCTGGTCCTCGATCTGAGCCATCGTCGTTCCTCCCTTTCCCGTCAGCGCTCCCGCTGACCCCGACGCCTTGACCTCGTCGGGCGTTTAACAGTGTACAGGGACTTTGGCGCGCTTGTCTCGTTCCCACCGGTTCTTCCCTCCGCCCCATCTGGAGGAGGGTCTGACGGCCGTGGTCGAGTCGGGGCCTGCGATGGCCCAACACGCCGTCTGGGGTCCGGAAGACGGGCTCGTATACTGGCCAAACGGCGCGTCGGCACCGCGGCGGATCGGAGGAGGACCGGATGTCGGCACGGGTGCGCGACCTCGTCAACCGGCTGGTCGAGTGCGTGGGTACCGTGATCGTCGGCAAGGATGCCGAGATCGAGCTGTGCGTGCTCGCACTCCTCTGCCGGGGCCACATCCTCATCGAGGACGTCCCCGGCGTGGGCAAGACCATGCTCGCCAAGACACTCGCCCGGGCGAGCGGCTGCTCCTTCGAGCGGGTCCAGTTCACTCCCGACCTCCTCCCGGGTGACGTGACCGGGGTCTCCGTCTATGACCCGCGGACGACCGCTTTCGAGTTCCGCCGGGGCCCGGTGTTCACCCAGGTGCTGCTCGCCGACGAGATCAACCGGGCCTCCCCGAAGACCCAGTCGGCGCTGCTCGAGGCGATGGAGGAGGACCAGGTGACGGTGGACGGTCAGACCCACCGCCTCCCCGAGCCCTTCATCGTTCTCGCCACCCAGAACCCCATCGAGCTGGGGGGCACCTTCCCGCTGCCCGAGGCCCAGGTGGACCGCTTCCTCTTCAAGGTGGACCTCGGCTACCTGCCCCTCGATGACGAGGTGGCCATGCTGGACCGCTTTCAGGTCTCCTCGCCGCTCGACGACCTGCTCGCCGTCACCAGCCCTGCCGAGCTCGCCGAATGCCAGGCTGCCTGCGCCGCGGTGTACTGCGACCCGGCGCTCAAGGAGTACTGCGTGCGGCTGGTGCAGCGGACCCGGCAGCATCCCGACGTCGCGCTCGGGGCATCACCCCGGGGCAGCCTCGGTCTGCTCCACTCGGCCCAGGCCAGGGCCGCCTCCGAGGGCCGCGAATTCGTCCTTCCCGACGACTTCAAGGGACTGGCGGCGGGGGTGCTCACCCATCGGGTGATCCTCACCCCGAATGCGGAGCTCCGTGGTGTCACCGCCTCCAGCGTCATCGATGAGATCCTTGCCGCTGAGGCTGTCCCCACCGCGACCCAGCGTTTGGCATGAGCAGTCGGGCGCCCCTCCTCGCCGTCCTTGTCGTCCTCAGCTTCTTCGCCGGCATCACCGGGGTCCAGCTCGCCTACACCCTGGCCTACGTCCTGCTCCTGCTGCTCGTCGTGGCCTGGGTTTGGTCCCGGATCCTGGCTCGGCGCCTGGAGGTTCACCGGGAGACCCCCGAGGGGGCGCACATGGTGGGGGAGGCCTTCACCGAGCGATTCACCCTCCGCAATCGGAGCTTCCTCACCCTCCCCTACTGCGAGGTCCACGACCGTACCCGGATCCCGGGGTACGCACCGGGCCGTGCCTGCGCCCTCAATCCCGGCGGGGCCGTCGCCTGGACCGCACGCGGGGTCTTCACCCAGCGAGGGAAGCTGGCCTTCGGGCCCCTGGAGATCCGCCTCGGCGACCCCTTTGGCCTCTTCCCCAAGCGAGTGCGGGTCGCGGAGAGCGGCACCGTGACCGTCTACCCGGCCATCCACCAGGTCGACGCGGTGCTCCGCCCGGTCTGGACGGGAGGCTCCTTCGGCGACGTCCCCCATGGCCGCGGGCTCGACGTCCCCCCGGACATCTCCTCGGTTCGTGACCACTCGCCGGACGACGGCCTGAGCCGCATCCACTGGCCTTCCACGGCGCGGGCAGGGCGGCTGATCAGCCGCCTCTACGAATCGCAGCAGAGCTCGGATGTGATGGTCATCCTCGACCTTGGTCGTGGCATCCATTTCGGAGAGGCCCCCGAGTCGACGCTCGAATACGCCGTCTCGCTGTCCGCCTCGATCTGCCACGCGGCTCTCGCCCGGGGGCAGGCGGTGGGATTGGTCACCAACGACCGGCTGGGCACCGCCATCGGGCCCGGTCGCGGCGAGACCCAGCGGCTCCGGATCCTCGAGTTCCTCGCCACCGCGCAGGACTCGGGGAGGCGCGGGATCGCGGACACCATCGCCGTGCACGGGCGGGGCTGGCAGGGTCGGGGCGGGCTCATCGTGGTGACCAGCGATCGCGAGCCCGGCTGGGTGGAGGCCCTGGTCGAGGTGGGAGCCCGCGGCCAGCGGCACCTCGCCGTCATGGTCGATCCGACCAGCTTCGGGGCCTCGGGACCGTCGATGCGCGTCGGGCCCGCCTGGCGGCTGGCCCTCGACTGGTGGATCGTGCGACGGGGCGACGCCCTCTCGACCTCCCGGCGCTCCCACGCCGCGGGCATGTGAGCGAGCCGGCGGAGGTGAGCTGAGGGCTCGATGAAGGGCTTCGCGTCCGGCACCGCTCCCGGAGGGCGCCTGGTCGAGGCCGTCGCCGGTCCGGCCGCGCAGCCGGCCGGTTCGCGGCCGCGCGGTGCCCAGGATCGGCGGGCCGCGAGAGATCGACCCCAGGGCCGGCGGGAGATGTTCGTCTCGGCGAGGACCGAGCCGGTGGCGCCCGCCGGGATCGGTGCCTACGTCATCGCCATCGGCCTCATCCTCGCCACCACCGCCGCGGTGCTCGCCGGCGGCTGGATCGGGGGCGCGCAGGCAACCCTGCTGGTGGCCGTGGTGGCCGTCCTGGAGGCCGTCCTGCTGGGGCGCTCCGGGATCGGCCGGCTCGCCGCCCTGGGACTCGCGATCCCTCTCTGCGCCGCCGTCGTCGTTCCCACCACGATCGGCCTGCTGCCGGCCTCGGTGACCCACCTCGGCTTCCAGCACACCGTCGGCGAGTACATCGTCCAGGCCTTCGCCGGGCTGCTCGCCACCGGTCCCCCCTACTTCGTCCAGTGGGCCTTCATGGTCGGCCTCTCGACCATCATCTGGGCCTGCGGGTACTGGCTGGGCTGGGTGGCATTCCGGGAGCGGCGCGGGGTCCTCGCCGTCCTCCCCGCCCTCGTGGTCCTCGCCGTGAACGTGCTCAACGCACCCTCGATCACGCTCCGCGCGGGACCGGGGTCCTCGATCGGGCTGGCCGAGACCCTGGCACTCGTCGCCGCCCTCCTCGTCATCGGCCTCGCCGAGCTCAGCTCGCTGGCGTTCCAATGGAGGGGGCGGCGGGTGCCCGCCCTCGAGGGGCTCCAGAGCCGCTTCATCACCTCGCTGGCCGTCGCCTCCATCGGCGTGGTGGCCGCCGGTCTGCTGATCCCGCCGCTCACCTCCACCGACATCGCGGACTCCCTCTTCCACGGGTCGGGCCGGGGCCTGGGGGGCAGTGCCGCCGGCGGCCTCGCCACGGTCGGGTTCAGCCCGGTGGTGCAGCCGGGTGGCGACCTGGTCAACCGGCCCAGCCCCGTCCTCACCTACTCCACCGATCAGGGTTCCCAGACCTACCTCCAGGTGGTCGACGACACGGTCTTCAACGCCGGGAATTGGATACCCCGGTTCGACACGGCCATCGGGCAGACCGTCTCGGCGGGGCCGATCCCCCGCGATCCGACCGCACTCGGAGCGTCGCGGGCCACGGCCACCGTCCACATCGGCTTCTCCAACTCCGCCGGCGCCGCCACGGCGGATTCCGGCGGCAGCCTCGGCCTCTTCCCCGGCGACCCGACCTCGATCAGCCTCCCCGGAACGGTGGTCGGCGATGTCGCTCCCGTGGCGACGCCCGCGCCGACGGAACCTCCGCCCTCCGGCTACGAGTGTGTCGGGGACAACTGCCCCTCGGGCCCGTCGACCGCGCCCACCTTCCTGGACGTCGACGAGGTCGAGGTCAGATCGGGGACCATCGACTCTCTGCAGACGTCGGGCTCGATGAGCACCGCGACCGTCGCCGAGCTCGAGAACGCCGGGACCGACTATCCGTCCTGGGTGCAGAGCGATGCGGACCCGATCGTGGGCAAGGGGGCCACCACCCAGGACGTTTCCCAGGCGAGCGCCGTCTCGACCCTCGCGCAGAAGTGGACGGCAGGGGCCACCAACCCGTACGACGCGGCGACCGCGATCGAGGCCCACCTTCGCAGCGGCGTCTATGCGTACACCCTCGACCCCCCCAAGACCCCGAAGGGTGAGTGGTCGATCGTCTACTTCCTCGACAGCAGTCATCAGGGCTACTGCCAGTACTACGCGAGCGCGATGGGGGCGATGCTGCGCAGCCTCGGCATCCCGACCATGCTGGTGAGCGGCTACGGACCGGGCACCGCCACCGGCCGGTACGGCTCCGCCCATGAGCCGATCTTCAATGTGACCAGCACCGACGCCCATGTCTGGGTTGAGGCGTACTTCCCCGGTTACGGCTGGATCCCCTTCGAACCCACCCCGCAGTCGACGTTCGGAGGCTACCTCCCCTTCACCCGCGGCGGGCCCATCCCGACCGCGAGCGCGGCGACCGTCCCCACCGCGACCCCGAAGCTTCCCCGGGCCACCCTGCCACCGGTCATCGGGTCCACCACCACCACCTCGGCGGGCGGGCCCCCTGCCTGGCTCCTCGGCTTCCCGGCCGCACTGGTGCTGGTGGCCGTCCTGGCCCTGGTCGCGCTCCGATGGTGGCGGCGACCCCGCTCCCTGGCCGGCGTCTGGAGCCGCCTCGCCCTGGCCGGGCGGCTGACCGGAATCCGCCACGACGAGGCCGAGACCCGGACCGCCTTCGCCGGCCGGCTTTCGCGCGCCCTCGGCGGGAGCGGGCCGCCCCTGCTCGGGACCGAGTTGGGGACGGTCGCGGCGGTGAGTGGCAAGGCGGAGTTCTCCCCGGGCGGCCTGGGCGATTCCGATCACCGTCTCTGGCGGGGCACCTGGGCGTCGCTCGCCCCCGCCCTCACCCGGCTGCTCCGCCACCGGCTGCTGCGGCGCCGGGCAACGGTCTGAGCGGCAGCTTCTGGTCGACCTCTTCCCGGCGACGCCTCCCGAACGACGCCCTCTGACCCACCTCTCCCGAGCGATGTCCTCTGCGAGCCCGGCCGTGTCCGCGCCGCCCTGACCGGCACCGGCCGGTCCTCTACGCGGCGAGCTCCAGGGTCAGCAGGTCGTGGGCGATCAGCGCTCCGGGGACCGACACGCGTCCCGAGAGATGATTGAGGACGAATCGGACCTTCGGGTGCTCACGGATCAGCTCCGCCACCTCGTCGCGCCAGAGGTGGCCGCCATCCACCGGGCCGTCCACGCCCGTGCACTCGCAGACCAGCACGTCGACCTCACCGGCCAGCCGGCGCAGCCCGGCGCAGAGGGTGGTGTCGCCCGTGAAGCCGACCCGCAGCCCTCCACGGGTGACCGAGTACGCGAGGGAGGGGCAGCTGCTGTGCACGACCGAGTGGCTGCGCACGCGGCTGTCCCCGATCAGGACGTCACTGCCGTCCTGCAGGACCACGTACCGCGGCGCCACCACCTCCTCGACCCGGCGCTGGGTGGACCCACCGAAGCCGGCGACGGTCATCCGGCGGACCAGCTCGACGGTGCCGACGGGGCCGGCGATGGTCAGCCGCCCCGGCTCGGGTGGGTCGTCGGCGTGGGCGAGGGCCCCGAGGAGGAGCGGCAGCATCCCGATGTGATCGAGGTGGAAGTGGGTGAGCAGGACCAGCTCGATGTCCTGGATGCGCACCCCGAGGCGGGGGAGGAGGACGTGGGGCGGTGCGCCGGCGTCCACCATGACCCGCCCGTCCAGGACCGACGAGGCATTGAACCCGCAGCCGCTGAAGGCGCTGCCGCTGCCGAGGATGGAGAGCCGCACGGACACGTCTGAAGCCTAGCCGCTGCCGGCCGTCTGGCGGCCGGACGGCGCTGCGCCGACTCCGCGGGCATCGTGCTGAGCCGCTGCGCCGTGGCCTGGTGGTTGCCGCGGGGATCGACGTGGTATCCACAGGACATGCGCCTTGATCGATTCACCGAACGTTCCCAGGAGGCCCTCCAGGCCGCCCAGACGGCGGCTGCCAGCCTCCAGCACCCCACCGTCGAGCCCGAACACCTCCTGCTCGCCCTGCTCCACCAGGACGACGGTCTGGTCCCCTCCTTCCTGAGGCGGATGGAGGTCCAGCCCGAGCCGCTCGCCGCGCGCCTCCAGTCGATGCTCGAAGGCCGCCCCAAGCAGATCGGCGGCGGCGAGCCGCCCCCAGGCGCAGCTTTGCGCGAGGTCCTCATGGCCGCCTTCGACGAGATGGCGCGGCTCAAGGACGAGTACGTCTCGACCGAGCACCTCCTGCTCGCCATCACCCGCCAGGAGAAGGGTGAGGCGGCGCGGATGCTCCAGCAGGCCGGAGTCACGCCGGAGAAGGTCTACTCGACCCTGGAGGCGGTTCGTGGCAGCCAGCGCGTGACCGACGCCAACCCCGAGGAGAAGTACGACGCCCTGACCAAGTACGGCCGCGACCTCACCGACGCCGCCCGCCGGGGCAAGCTCGACCCGGTCATCGGCCGCGACGACGAGATCCGCCGGGTGATCCAGGTGCTCTCCCGCCGGACCAAGAACAATCCCGTCCTCATCGGCGAGCCCGGGGTCGGCAAGACGGCCATCGCCGAGGGACTGGCCCAGCGGATGGCGAGCGGCGACGTGCCCGAGTCACTGCGCGACCGGCGCCTGGTGGCCCTCGACCTCGGCGCCATGGTCGCCGGCTCCAAGTATCGCGGCGAGTTCGAGGATCGGCTCAAGGCGGTGCTCAAGGAGGTGACCTCCTCCGACGGCCGGGTCGTCCTCTTCATCGACGAGCTGCACACCATCGTGGGTGCCGGTGCCGCCGAGGGCGCCATGGACGCCGGCAACATGCTCAAGCCGGCGCTCGCCCGCGGCGAGCTGCGCTGCATCGGCGCGACCACCCTGGACGAGTACCGCAAGCACATCGAGAAGGACGCGGCGCTGGAGCGGCGCTTCCAACCGGTGATGGTCGACCAGCCCTCGGTCGCCGACACCATCTCCATCCTGCGCGGGCTCAAGGAGCGGTACGAGGTGCACCACGGGGTGCGCATCACGGATTCGGCGATCGTCGCCGCCGCGACCCTCTCGCAGCGCTACATCACCGACCGCTTCCTCCCCGACAAGGCGATCGACCTCATCGACGAGGCGGCCTCGCGGCTGCGCATCGAGATCGACTCGCTGCCCACCGAGCTGGACGTGGTGGAGCGCGAGATCCGGCAGCTGGAGATCGAGCGCGAGGCGCTCCGCAAGGAGTCCGACGTCCCCTCCCGGGAGCGGCTGGCAGCCCTGGAGAAGGACCTGGCCAACCTGCAGGAGCAGGCCCGCGGTCTGCGCCAGCGCTGGGAGCAGGAGAAGGGGGCCATGAACGGGATCCGCGACATCAAGGAGCGGATCGAGCAGGTCAAGCACGAGGCGGAGCGGGCGGAGCGCTCCGCGGACTTCGCGCGGGCAGCCGAGCTCCGCTACGGTCAGCTCGGCGAGCTGCAGCGCGGTCTCGCCGCCGAGGAGGCGCGACTCGGTGAGGTGCGCGGTGACCACCCGCTGCTCAAGGAGGAGGTCGACGCCGAGGACATCGCGGAGGTCGTCGCCAACTGGACCCACGTCCCGGTCACCAAGATGCTGGAGGGCGAGGTCCAGAAGCTGCTCCACATCGAGGAGCGCCTCCACGATCGCGTGATCGGGCAGGACGATGCCATCAGCGCCGTCGCCAACGCGGTGCGGCGCGGGCGGGCCGGCCTCTCCGATCCCAACCGGCCCATCGGCTCCTTCATCTTCCTGGGCCCCACCGGGGTGGGAAAGACCGAGCTGGCAAGGGCTCTCGCGCAGTTCCTCTTCGATGACGAGCAGGCGATGGTCCGTCTCGACATGTCGGAATACATGGAGAAGCACACCGTCTCCCGCCTGGTCGGCGCGCCTCCGGGCTACGTCGGCTACGAGGAGGGCGGCCAGCTCACCGAGGCGGTGCGCCGCCGTCCCTACTGCGTGCTCCTCCTCGACGAGATCGAGAAGGCGCACCCGGATGTCTTCAACATCCTGCTGCAGCTGCTCGAGGACGGCCGGCTCACCGACGGCCAGGGCCGGACGGTGGACTTCAAGAACGCGGTCGTGATCATGACCAGCAACCTCGGCTCCGACCTCATCGCCGAGCTGCCCCACGACGCCTCCGTGGCCGCCGTGGCCAGGGTCCGCGAGCAGGTGATGGAGACCTTGCGGCTCCGCTTCCGGCCTGAGTTCCTCAACCGCGTCGACGAGGTGATCGTCTTCGCCCGCCTCGATCAGGCGCAGCTCCGTCAGATCGTCCTGATCCAGCTCCGCGGGCTGACCGATCGCCTGGCGGCCCGCAAGCTCGAGTTCGACGTCTCACCGGCCGCGGTGGACCTGCTCGCAGAGGAGGGTTACGACCCCACCTACGGAGCGCGGCCGCTCAAGCGGGTGATCCAGCACAGGTTGCAGGACCCCATCGCGATGGCCATCCTGGAAGGCCGGTACGGTGAGGGCGACACGGTGAGGGTCGATGCGGCCGGCGGTGGGCTGACCATCGATCGGCGGGCCGCCGCCACGGCGTGATCCAGGACTGACCTCACAGGGACGGCGGCCGGGCGCTGCACGTCCCGACCCTCCCTCAGGTGCAGCCGGCGCGCCGGTACATCACCGCCCCGCCGGGGAGATCCGTCCGCTCCGGGAAGTGGATGCCCACCCACGCCTGGAAGCCCTGCACCGTGGTCAGCCGGTTGGTGGCGAAGACCACCCCACAGAGAGCGGGATCTCCGCCGATCCGGCTCTCCAGCGCCGCCGGCGTCAGGCCACTGTTGTGCAGCCGCAGCACCGAGGTGTCGATGAGGTAGGGCGGTCCCTGCCGACCGGCGAGCGCCTCGTTGAACTGGTCATCGCCGAACAGCTGACTCCCGGAAGGGATGAGCTGCTGGATGCTCGCCACCTGAGCGGGATCCGGCTTCGTCTCGAGCTGCTGGACATTCCCCAATGAACGGACCAGCACGATGGCGGCCACGGCGACGAGGGCGGCGACGAGGGCCGCTTCCGCCCACCTCGCCCAGGTGCCTGCCCTGCACCATACCGCCGCCTGAGCGAGTGCCGCGCCTCCCAGCAGGGCGAGGCCCGGGCTGATCGCGATCTGGTAGTGCTGGAGTGCCGGGTGGGTGCCCGCCACCGCCACCAGCGCCCCGCCGACCCAGATCAGCCCGGCGGTCACCAGACGCCGGTGGTTCCGCCAGCCCAGCAACACTCCCAGCGCGGCCAGGATGATCTCCGGCAGCTCGAGCTGCGCCCAGGCGGAGAGGAACGGCAGGGTGACGCCCGCCCCGATGGTCGAGCTGTCGGGCAGATGCATCCCGACCACCTGGATCCACAGCGCCGACCAGGCAGGGAGATAGGGGAGAAGGAGGGCGGCCCCGGCAACGAAACCGCCGATCAGCGCAAGTAGCCAGATGCGCGGCCAGCGGCGTGTGCCGATGAGGGTCACGGCGACCACGGGCACCACGGCGGCATCCAGCAGCTTGGTGAGCACCCCGACCACGAGCACCGCACCGGCAAGGAAGGCGAACACCTCGCGAGCCCGCTCGCGGTGGTCCTTCAGGGCGCACGTGGCCATGGCCACCGCCAGCAGGCCGAGCGCCGTCGCCGGGCCATCCGCCTGGAGGATCACCGACTGCTGCACCATCATCGGGTCGACGGCGAGCATCGCGGCGATCGAGATCCCCGCCACGGGGCCGGCCAGCCGCCACCCGATCACCGCCCCGGAGGCGACGCCCACCAGGGCCCAGCCGACCATGACAGCGCGGGCCGCGGCGATGGAGCCGCCCAGCAGCGCCCAGCCAGGCTCGGTGAGGAGGAGGAAGGCGGGTGGCTGAGAGTCGTACACGGAGCTGTAGAGGGGATGGCCGGCCTGCATCGCCCGGAGGGAGAGCCAGTAGGTCCCCTCATCCACGTTGAGCGAGCCGGCGCTCAGATAGTGCAGCCGGGTCACCAGCGTGATCACGAGGATGGCGGCGACACCCAGCCCTCGGACCAGGCTCATCGCCGAGGGCCGTCGAACCGGTTTGCTCAGAGTGGCTTCACCCAAGGCCCCGTCCCGGCGGTGCGTCTCTCTCCTCGGTGATCACGGACGAGAGGATACGGGTCTCTCGAGACCGGCCACTCCGCTGCCCTGAGGTCAGCCCTGGGCACGCGCGTGGTCAGAGCGTCGACGGTCCGTCTGGATCACGGGCCTGCGCCGGCGTGGAGGCGACCGGCGGCTGCACTCCGGGCGGCGGGCTGGGCGGTGCATCAGGCGCCCGGTTCCGCGGCGCGTCGAGCAGCACCGGGGGCGGCCCGCCGACCGCGGGTGTCGCCGGCTGGCGGAGCTCGAGGGGTACCGGCGGGAGGACCACCATCCCCTCATCGGTGCGGATCAGCCGCCAGCCGCCCTCGTGCACCTTCCAGTGGTGGCCACGACAGATCGTGACAAGATTGTCAAGATCAGTGGCACCCCCCTGAGCCCAGTGGCGGAGGTGATGGGCCTGCGTCCAGGACGCGGGCCGGTCGCAGCCGGGCCAGACGCAGCCACCGTCGCGCGCCCGGAGGGCCCGGCGCGTCGCGGGAGCGGGCACCCGCCGCGCTCTCCCGACATCGAGGATCGCTGATTCGGTGTCGAAGAGCACTCGGGCCACGGTGGCATCGCAGCCCAGCCGCCGGACGGTCTCGGCGGCGATCGGGCCCCCCCACTCCAGCTCACCCGCTGGGGAGCCGTCCAGCCCTCTCAGCGCGTCCAGAGTGGCGGTGACCTGGAGGTGGGGACGCTGGCCGGTGCTCTGCGGCAGGGCCCCACTGTCCAACGCGTGCCCGGCCAGCTCGACCAGGGCATCGGCAAGCCGGCGGTCGCGGCGGCGAAGGTCTTCTTGGCCGGCCCTCCGGGCCAGCGACTCGAGCGCGGTGCGCAGGGTGGCCCCCCCCTCGCTGTCGAGGAAGCCACGGAGGAAGAGAGCCCCACCCGCCGCCGGCTTGAGCTCGAGGGTCCGGGCCTCCACCTGGTCGATCTGCTCGGTGAGGAAGCGCCGCTGGTCGGCGGCGTGCCGAGCATGCTCGCAGTCGTGGCGGAACTTGCCCACCGAGTGCTGCCGCGCCTTGGCGAGCAGGGGCGCCTCCTCAAAGCCGGAGGACGTCTCCGAGCTGGTGATGGCCTCAGCGGTCCGGGCCAGGAGAGCCAGGTGGCCGAAGCCGATCGCGCCGTCCGCGAGGGCGTGGAAGCTCTCAGGGAGATGGGACGCCTGCGCGCCGACCTCACAGGCGTCGATCGCGGCGGTGGTGGTGGTCCGGCACTCGTGCTTGACCCACTGGATCGGGCTGATGTGGCCCTGCCACTCCAGTTCGTCGCAACCGGCCAGGCTCGCCGCGTCTCTGGCGAACTCGAGCTCCAGGACATCGATTAGGTGGCGGAGCCGGAGCATCCGACCGCGCAGCCGTGCCGCCGGACGCGCCGCGCGCGGTCGGACCCGGAACAGCGTGACGGCGCTCTCGAGAGCGGCGATGTCACCCGCCCCAGCTGTGGTCTCGCCGTCGCCGTGATACATGTCCGTATTATAGCGAACGGATGTGCGTACCGTGAACGGGACCCGGGGGCCTGCCGGTCGTGGGTCCGTGGGCGGGTCCGGATTGCCTCCAGGATGCCCTCGAGGCGATCGCCGACCCGAGGGGACGATTGCCGGGAGCTCCCGAATGCCCTCAGGTCAGGCGGACGGCGTCGCCGACCCGGACCAGGTCGAGGAGGCGGGCATCTCGCTCCATTCCGGGGCGGATACGCAGAAGGAGGTCGTCCCCTTCCACCGCCATCTCCGAGCCCAGCTCTGTCGCCAGGTAGGCCGCGATCCGCGGCTCGACCCCACCGAGAGCGGTCAGGCGGGGGACGTCCATGGGGAGCCGGAGTGCCGCTGCCAGCGCCCCCATCCGCAGGTTCCAGATCCCCGCCGGCACGCGCGGGAGGGGCGTGCCCAGCCGGCCCGCGAGCAGCGCCGCGAGCGCATACACGCGCGCCTGAATGGGTGGGGCGATCCCCTCCCACAGGGCGCGCTCGTGGGCGATGCCGTCGAGGACGTCGCGGGCACGCTCGAGGACCTCGTCCGGTGGGATGGCGACCCAGGCTCGATCCCTCACCTGCCGGGTGGCCCAACCGTCGCAGCTGACCGCCCTCCCCGGGGCGCAGCTCGCCGCGTCGAGGCAGGCCGCAAGTCGCGAGCCGGGATCGACCCCCGCGCCCGGCAGGCAGCCCGTCTCCTCGTCCCAGGTGCGCGTCGCCTTGACCACCCGATGGCCGCGGATGGCCGCCAGCGGCAGGGTCAGGTCCTGCAAGCCCAGTGCGAGGCTGGCGCCGACCGTACCGTCGCCGCGGTCGGAAGGAGGGTAGATGGCGCCCCCCAGGGTGTCCGCCGCGATGCGGCAGAAGCCGAGCCCCCACCGCTGCCGGTCCCGCCGGTTGCGCGCCGTTGCGAAGGTCCCGGGCCCGGCGGCGCCCGGCCAGACCACGTGGAACGCCTCCCGGTCCTGGATCAGGGTCACGGAGGTGGTCCGGGTGTGGCGCTCCGCGTTCACCGCGAGCTGGACCAGGGCGAGGGCGGCTACCTCGGGAGCGCGGACGGGAAAGGCGGGGCGTCCGTCGACGTGGACCTCGAGAGCCGTCCGCGCGCCGATCCCGGCCACCGCGAGGTCGATGACGTCGTGCGACGTCCCCACCGTGGTCACCCGGCGACCGGCGACCAGCCGGAGAGACGCCGCGAGCATGGTGATCCTCAACCGCTGGGTGCCCTCGAGGACGTCGGCGGTGGCCTCGATGGCGGCGAGGAGGCCGTCGAGAAGGGCGGCCGCCGCTGGGTCGGCGGGCACCACCGTGACGGCCAGGCTCGTCTGACGGAGGGCGAAGAGGACCGTTCCCGGCCCGGCGCCGCTCCATTCCGGGGTGGCAGCGATGATCTCGCCGTCGCGGTCGAGCAGCGCGGCGGGGAGGGGCAGCTCGCGGACCTCGGCGATGGTCAGGTTCATGACCCGGGAGCGCTTGGGGGGGACGCCAGGTCCGTTCCGGTGACCGCCAGCCGGTAGCGTCGGTTGCCGTGACTGACCACGGTGGCCGGGGAGCCGTGGCGTGCCAACCAGTCGCCGAAGCGGCGCACTGCCCGGGTGGCGGTGTCGGAATGGAAGGTGACGATCTCGGGGTGGCGGATCACCAGCCGGACCGCCTCGCGGTGGTGGCACTGATCCTGGCTCGGGACGTGGACCACGAAGCTCCCGTCCGCGACCCGGAGGTCGGCGACGGGATGGTCCAGCATGCGGTCGACTCGCTCCATCAGCGAGGCATCTCCGTCGCGCTTGTCGTGGAGCCAGGCTCGGGGATGAGCCCGGTTTATCTCGCTGCGCACGCGGAAGGAATCGGCGTTGGCCGTGTAGACGATGACCAGGCAGTCGGAGGCGTCACGGGCGAGGACGCAGAGAGCGTCGCCGCTGCTCGCGGATTGGTCCGCCGCCATGGTCAGATCCCAGTCCACGATCGAGATCACGGGCCGAGACGCCGGCCCGCCGTCCCTCAGAGCTGCGATCGCGCGGCTGGCACTGCGGAATGCCAGTGGATGGAAGCCCTGGGATGCGAAATGACGGCGCAGCTCGTCCAGCTTCTCCACGTCGTCCTCGAGCAGCAGCACCTCTGCGTTCGCCTTCACCCCAGTGACACCCACCCGCTCACCGGATCGCGCCGCGGACGCAGCCTCACCGCACTCCCCAAGAGAGCCCGAGCCGCAGAGGTGAAGGTCACCAGGGGCAGGTTGAATCCCGTCGGGTGTGCGGAGACCAGCGCCTGCAGGCTGGCGCTGCGGGCGAGTCGTCCACCCGGGAGCTCGACACCGGCTCCTGTCGCCAGTCGCATTCCATCCACGTCTGCGGCGAGGGCACGGCTGGCCGCATCCGCCAACTCTGAGAAGCGCGAGAAGCTGCGGACGTGTGCCGGCAGCGCGGGTGGCGGTGGCCCGAGCCAGAGCACGAGAATCGGGTGGCGAGCCGGGGCCGCCTCGATGCCGGGCGGCAGTTCGGCGACATCCCCGACCAGCATCCAGGGCCAGGGTCGGCACGATCCCACGGCGGTGAGCGACTCATCCGGCCGCGCATCCTTGACGACGACCCGGGCACGCTCCAGCCGCTCGCGGAGCCCGACCGCCAGCTCGCCATCGCGGGAGAGGACCAGCAGGGCGCGGTCGCGCTCCGGGGCCAGGGCTCCCAGGGTCACGTTCCCCGCTTGCACCGCACCACTTCCCTCTGCCCGAACCCCGTCCATTGCCCGCCCCTCGGGTGCATGGCGTCCGCGCCGATTGCGGGCCGAGATGATAAGGGATGCAGTTGCCCCGCGGCGTTCGGTACTATCCGACTTCCTCAGTCGAGAGGGAGGGATGGCTTGAACCGGCGCCGGGTGTTCGCGGCAGTCTTCTTCAGCGTGGTCATCATCGCTGTCCTCGGCGTCATCGTCGGCGCCGAGATTGAGAGCGCCGGCCAGACCATCAGCGTGCTGCGTCTGCGAACCGCCGTGCAGCGCGGCGACGTCTATTCCGCGGCGGACGTCGACGTGGTTCCCCTCAGGATCGCTCCCGGCGATCTCAACTACGCAACGCCGGGGTCAGTGGCCGCGGGAGCCCGCTTTGCCATTCCCCTGCAGCCGGGTGACCTGCTGAGCCCCGCCGAGCTCGAGGCGCCCGGGGCGGAGACCGAGATCACTCTGTCCGTCATCAATCCGCCGCCCGTCCAGCCCGGGCAGTCGATCGACATCTTCGCAGCTGTTCAGGAGAGCCAGGTGCTCATCGGCCACGCAGTGCCTGTGGTCGACGTGAGCGGAGGTCAGTTCACCGTGCTGGTCAGTAGTCAGGCGGAGCTGGCCTGGGTGGAGATCGCCGCTTCCAGCGCACAGCTCCACGCCGTGGTGTCGGTCGCGACCGGCCCGACGGGCCTCCCGCCCGCCAACGTTCAGGATGCCATCTGCGAGCTCGCCCCGAGTGACTGCGCCGGTCTGGCAAGCCCGCTGCCGGCGACCGCGCCCGGGTCATCTGGGTCGGCGAGGCCGACGCCGACTCCGTCGCCGTGAGCCTCCTCATCGGTGTCTGCACCACCAGGGCGGGACAGACGTCGACGTACTGGGCGACGTCGCTCGCGTGGAGCCTCGCCGAGCAACGCAGCGTGACCCTCGTCGACATCGACATGGAGGGGGGTACGATCGCCGACCTCCTCTACCTCAGCATCGCCGACCGCAGCATCGGCAACTGCTTCGGCGATCGACCTGCCCGCGCCGTCGACGTCGAGGACCAGGCGGTGGCCGTCCCCCAGCGCCCCAAACTCCGCGTGGTTCCTGGACTCCGCAGCAGCTACGGCTACGAGATCTCGGACTGCCTGCGCAGGGTCGGTCCGGCCATCGCCGCCCTGAACAGCGACGTGGTCATCGCCGACCTCGGCCACCCCCTCGCCCATCCCGGTCTGCGCTCGCCGCGCACGAGCGCCGAGGCGATCTCCGCGATCTTCCACCGGCTCTTCATCGTGATCCGTGACGAGCCGGCCCTGGTGGCCCGCAGCATCAATGTGCTCCGCACCGCCCGACCCTCCCACGGGGAGATCGTGATCTGCCGCCAGCGCTCTCGGGCCCACCAGCGCAGCATCGCGGAGACCATCGAACGCGAGCTTCCCGAGCTGCCTGTGCGCGACGTGTGGCGCTGGGACGAGGGGGCGGCAAGCCGGATGGGGGACAGCGGTGTCCCGTTGGCCCTGCCGGGTGTTGCCCAGGAGCTGCGGCTGTGACCGCGGAGGCCATCCCCCGCGCAGACGGCCATGGGTCATCCGCAGACCCGGTCGTGGTCCGTGAGTGGCCGATCATCCCCCCCGAGGATCGAGAGATCGCTCAGATCCTCGCCGCCAAGGTCGCTCAGATGCGTGGTGGCGAGCCTCCATCGGTGCTGCACGAGGAGAGGCTGGAGGAGGACGTCGAGGCGGTTGTCCGGCGGGCTGTCGAGGCCCCCCAGGCAAGCGGGCTGCCGCTGCCCGTCGTCTCGGGGCTGGCAGGAGATCCCCAGTACCGAGCCGTGACCGTGTGCAACGCGATGATGCTGGCCTCGCACCTGTGGCCGCTCTCACTCCTCGTCTACGGCGCCGATCTCGAGAACATCGCCTGCCTCGGTCACGACCACTGGATGGTCTCCACAGTCGGACGCAAGGCGGTGCTCAGGGGCAACTCTCCCTTCGAGAGCGACGACGACGTCATCGAGTACTTCCGTCGGGTGCTCCGGCTCCGCGGTGTCACCGGGGATCAGACCCTCACCGACGCGATGCCGATTGCCGAGGCCAATATCGGCTCTGTCGTCCGAGTCGTGGTCGCGAAGCGCCCGGCCGTATCAGGAGTGTCCAACGTCAAGGCGTCCGTTCGGATCCCGGCCCGGACGAGGGTGCGCGACCTCTCCGATTACGTCCAGCAGCAGGCCATGCCCCAGCCGATGGCGGTCTTCCTGGAGGCGCTGGTCCACGCTCGGGCCAACATCCTGATCGCCGGCGGGACCGGGACGGGCAAGACCACCCTGATGCGCGTCCTCTGCGGCCTGGCATCGCCCGCCGACCACATCGTGGTGGTTGAGGACGGTGCCGAGCTGCACCTCGACCAGGACCGCGGCGACGGCGAGCCGTGGCACGGTCTGACGACCGCAGTTTCCACCATCCCCTCGATCCGCGCCGACACCGAGGCGCGGCAGCTGACCATGTTCGGCCTGGTCCGCCACGCCCTGCGTTTCCAGCCTGACCGCCTGATCCTCGGTGAGTCGCGGGGGGAGGAGATGGCCGCGGTCTGCAAGGCGCTGATGACCGGTCATGACGGCTCCATGACCACCATTCACGCAGAGGATGCGGAGCTCGCCCTCGATCAGTCGGTCCAGTACGTGATGGAGAATCCGCGCTTTGCCGGCAACGAGAAGATGGCGCGGCGGATCGTCGAGCAGGCAATCCACGTCGTCGTCCACCTCGCCAACCAGGACGGCCGCCGCCGTGTCACCGGCATCCTCGCCGTGGAGCGGGGTGGCAACCACAAGTGGATCTACCGCCAGGCCGGCTTCGGCGGCTGGGAGAGGATGACCGACCTCATCGGTAACCTCTCGCGGATGGCTCCCCGGCTGCGCCCCCACCTCTGGGGCGATGAGGTGCCACCCCTGTGACCGCGCTCGCCGAGGTGGCCCAGCTGCCGGTCCTCCTGGTGGTGGGCGTCATCGTGGCGCTGGCCTCCGCGTGCGCGGTCTGCGCGGCCATCCTCGACGTGGATCTCGAGCGCCTGAGGCCCTCCCGCGACCGCCGGATCTCGGTTCTCGAGCGGGAGAAGGACATCGCCGCCGGGTTGGGCTGGCCCTGGCAGCGCTGGGTCGTCCTGCGTCTGGCTTTCGCCGGGTTAGGGCTCGCCGTGGCGTGGATCACCGGCGTGACCCTCCTGTGGGTCATCGGGCCGATCGCGGGAGTGGTGGGCTTTCGCTTCGCCCTGGCCGGTCGCGCGGCCGGCCGACGCCTGCGCATGGAGCGGGCGTTCCTCGGTCAGCTGCGCAACCTGCGCGACCGGATGGCGGTTTCCAACCAGTCATTGGACATTGCGCTCCATGAGCTGGGCCGCAACCCGGGTCCGGACCTCGGCTACGTGCTGGCCCCGCTCGCCCGGGGCGGCTCCACGATCGCCAACGTCGTCGAGATGGGCGTCCGGGCACGCTCCCCGATTGTCGAGCAGGTGGCCGCGGTGCTGATCTGGGCTCGCAGCCGGAGCTCCGACTTCCTGATCCAGACCATCGACACCGTCCTCATCCCGGTCGGCGAGGCGCAGCTGGCCATCCAGGAGGAGGGCATGGTGACCCTGGCGCAGCAACGCGCGGTGACCTTCGCGATGGCGTCACTCCTCGTCGTGATGCTCGCCATCGCCCTGGGGGTCGAAACCCTGCGCACCTATTACCAGTCCTTTGCCGGCCAGGTCGTCCTGGTCGTCGTCGCCTTCCTCTTCGCCGGCCTGGTCGTGTTCCTCGGCTTCATCGTGCGCCCTCAGAGCTGGACCCGCTGGAACCTCCGGCAGCTGGCTGAGGAGCAGGAGCGCCTCGGTGGCTGAGGTGGCCCGGGCGCTCCCGTTCGCGCTCATCGCGCTCCTGGCCGTCGGGGTTTGGGCCCTGGGGCTCCTTCGCCTCGACATCTTCACGCCCGACGATGTCCGCGCCTGGCGGCGCCTGGCGTCGCTGCGCGGTTACGCGACACCCGCCGGCCGGTTGGAGAGAGCCGCCGCGCGGGTGCCCTTCCTGCGCCGGCTCCAGGACGAGCTCGACCTGAACCGGCAGCTCGCCATCGCCGGCTGGTCCGAGAGCCCTCAGGGCTTCCTGCTGCGGGTCTTCTTCGGGGCCCTGCTGGCGGCCGCCCTCTTCCTGGGGCTGCTGGCCGTGGGCCTTCTCGAGAACGGGGTCTGGCCGGTGCCTCCGGCGGTCGCCCTGCTGGTCGCCGTGGCGGCCTTCGCGCTTCAGATCTCGTGGCTCAGGACCAGCGCGAGGACCCGCCAGGAGCAGTCAGAACAGGCCCTCGGAGACACGATGATGCTGGTCGCCATCATGACGGACGGGCGCGGGCTCCAACTGGAGGATGCGGTGCGGATACTCGCACGCTGCGTCGACCATCAGTCGCTGCAGTCGATCGTCGACGGCCGGGGCTGGCAGCGACTGGTGCACCAGCCCCATTCGACCACCATCGAGCTCTACCGCCAGATATCTACCGAGTTCGGGATACCCCTTTTTGATGTCGTCGCCGATGCCGCGGCAAATGCCAATGTCGGCATGAGCGAACGCGAGACGTACACCCGGGTGGCCAGGGCCGTCTACCACAACCGCCTGGCCGAGGCCCGCTTTCGCGCCGCACGCGCAAAGACGTTGGTCACCATCCCCGTGGCGATGATGCTCCTCCCGCTGCTCATCCTCATCGGAGCGCCAGTCTTTGCGACCATCAGCGGCGGGCTCGGCCTTGGCTGAGCCCCGCCGGCCGGTTGCCGGAGTCATCGGCGGTCTCAGCACCGGCGGCGCGCTGCTCGGCGCCGCGGTGATCACGCTCGGCTCTCCGAATCTCGGTCTCGCAGCGCAGTTTCTGAGCGGCTCTTATCCTTCCACGCGATCCGCGGTGGCCTTCCTCTCCATGGTCTGCTATGCCGCGGTGCTGGCCGCCGTCGCAGTGGCGGTGTTCGATGGGCTCAGGATGTTCGCAGGAGGAAGGGGCACCAACAGGGGCATCCGAGCCCTCGCCCTGGTCCTCGCCGGTGCCGTCCTGCTCAGCCTGAGTGTCGTCAACCGGGTGGACACGGGAAGTGGGATTTGCTGCGGAGGGGGAGTGCAGCAGGTCAAGGAGGCGGCGTCGCTTGCTCGATGACCCGGATCGGAGCGGCTACGCCTTCCTGATCCTGCTCGACGACGCCGGGGACGCTCACGCCCTCGCGCAGCTGCTGGCCCGGCTGCGCCACCCCGAAAGTCCGATTCCAGCAGTGTTTCTGGTCCCGCCCACCCGGGGCCTCGACTTCTTCACTGAGCCCGGCCGCCAGCGGGACCTCGACGCCTGGTGGTCGGCCGAGGTCGCCGGCTCGGCCCATCCCGTCTACCTGATGATGGACGCCCAGGGGCTGGAGGGGTGGCTTCAGGGGGTCGACGGCACCTTCTACGTCGGTATCCGAGACGCCGGCCGGATGGCTGTCTACGCAGCCGACCCCCGAGCCCGTCCCTTCACGTGGACGGGCCCCCTGGATTTCGCCACCGCGGTCATGCAGGACCACAGCGCGGCGCGGAGCGGTGGTTTGGCCATCTTCGATCAGGCGGATGCACTGCGAATGGCAGCTCTGGGCGGGCGCCTTCCGCTGCGACCGGATGCAACCAGGGGCGCCGCGCGCGCGCGGCCGGCCGCGGCCGACCCTCGTCCCAGCGCTCTCCCGGTCGTGCCATCCACCACCCGGTCCTCGATCCCCCTCGCGATGGCACCGCCCGCGACCCCGTATCCGAGCCATTTCCCGGTCACGCCCTCCCAGCCCCCTGGCCGGCGCGAGTCAGGCAGCGCCGTACGCCGCCGGGCGGGCAGCGCGCTACGCCATTCGGGCGGCCGGGCGCTCTCGGCCGCCCTCCGATCCCGGAGGACGTTTCGCCCGCGCCCGGATGCCGACCTTGCTCAGCAGCTCGCGGGGCGGGGTACCACCATCGTGGTCATCGGGTCACGCAAGGGCGGGGTGGGGAAGACGAGCTTCGCGGCCGGGATCGCGATCGCCGCCGGCACGGTGCTGGACCAGATCGGCCACATGGCGTGCATCGTCGATGCAAACATCGCCAACCCCGACGCGTGGGGTCAGATGAATCTTCCCCCCGAGGCGGCCACGGTTCGCGACACCGTCGCGGCGTTGCTCAACAACCGCGACACACCGCCCCCGGTCCATGCAACCACCCCCGCCCTGGCGTGCTACCCGGAGGTGCGTGACGCGACCGAATACTCGCGGACCGCGATTCGCCGCCTGGCGGAGCACCTGCGGCGCCGCTACACGCTCATCGTGATCGACCTGTCCAACCGGCTTCCCGACCCGACGGCGGGGCCGGAGGCGGCGGTGGCCGCCTACTGGCTGGAGGTGGCCGACGCCCTCGTCCTACCCACCACGTCGGCTCGGGCCGACTTCAACGGTGCCCTCGACTACCTCGACGTCGGCGGCCTGCCCCCGACCGTGGTCGCGTACATCGTCCCCGCCTCGCGGCGGCTGCGCGACAACCCGACGACCCTTGAGTACGTGCGGGCCCTCCACCAGCGGGTGCTGAGCCTGGTCGAGATCCCGGAAGACGCCGCCGCGGTCCGCCTGGCGGGGATGGAAGGGTTGCCGGTCGAGCAGCTCTCCTCACGGCTCCGGCTTGCCTATCGCGAGCTGACCGAGGTCATCGCAGCCGTGCCGAGGCGAACCCAGGCGTGACCCGGCGTCATGGGACGGCCGGCGGGATCGACCGCGACCCGCAGCACCTTCCCGTGCCCATCGGCGACCTGCGTCCGCGGCGGCAGCCGCGCACCACCCCGGCTGCGTTGAGACTGTGGCGAAGACGGGGTTCCGAAGTGGCCGCGACGGTCGGGCTCCTCCTGGCGGTGGCCGCCGCGGTGGTCACCGTCACCCGACCCCCCCTCAGCGTCTACCTCGAGGACAACGCCGTCCACGTCGCTGGGCTCACGCTCTCCCATCCGATGGACAACGGCGGTCTCACCGACGGGCATCTCTTCACCGGACCGGCCACGCTCCTCATGGTCGACCGGCCCCACGGTGCGGTGGTCGCCTCTGCGGTGACCTACCTGAAGGGGGCGAGGGTGACCGGCGTGTGCGATTTCGGCCCGCCGACCACGACTGAGGTGGCGGAGCACTGCACCCTCCAGATCGGGAGTGTGTCGGTCACCTGCGAGGATGCCCTCCGCTTCGAGGGGCAGGGGAGCTGGCAGCGCAGTTGCAGCGACGGCCAGAGGCTGACGGTCACCGTGCCCGCCGGTGCCGAGGTGATACCGATGCCGTTTCCCCTGGGACGCTGACCAGCGCGATCAGGAGGGCACGCTGCTACGAGATCGGGGTCCCGTCGACGCTCGTGAGGTCCGCCCGCCAGACCAGGCGGTTGTAGTCCTGCCACCATGGGTCGCAGGTGATCAGGGTCAGCTCCTGGCCGCTGGTGGGGACCAGCTGAGTGACCGCGCTCGGTGCGAGGTCCCAGCGCTGCGAGACCGTGTACACGTAGGTCTGGCAACTGCGGTCCTGGATCGTGATCGTCTCGCCCACCGCCAGCTGGTCGATGTGCTGATAGTCGGGCTCGCGATGAAAGGCGATGATCACGTTGCCCTTTCCGCCCGGTGCCGGGCTGCCATGCCAGTGCACCATCGAGCGGTCGTCGAGCCTGGTCCAGTCGCCGTCGACCGTGACCCCGACGTATCCGTACTGAGGCAGGCCGGTGAACTCGACGAGGGCATAGGCGTCCGAATCACTTCCCCCGCCTCCGCAGGTGCTGGTGGACGTGCCGGTGGCGGTCCCGGTGGCCGGAGTGTCGGCCTGGGAGGCGCCGCTCGATGCCGACCCGGCGAGCCAGCTGTTCACCGCATTGACATCGTTCTGTCCGCGCGCGGCCACCGCCTGCTGCACCTTCGCCTGCTGGAGCAGACCATGCGCGGTGATGCCGACCCCGGCCAGGACGAGCAGGCAACCCACCACGAGGGCCAGGCGCCGGCCCCGGAAACGCCACATCACGACGCCACCGGGATCAACGAGGCACGGCGGAGACCATTGCTGCCATCTCGTCCGCAAGCTGGTCGAGGGTGACTGCCATGACGCCGCGGATCACGAGGCCCCGGACCTCGTCGACGAGGATCCCGAGCGGCAGGCGCTGGGCAACCGCATCGTCGATCATGGCCTCCACGCGGGGAGAAGAGCGCTGGAGGCGCAACCGTGCCAACTCCTTCAGCGAGTCGGCCATGGTGGCGAGGGAAGGAGCGGAGTGCGCGTCGTCGTCGCCATCCTCGAACAGCGCAAAGGGGTTGAACGGCTCGGCCTGAGCGGCGGCTGTGCGAGCGTTGGTGGCTGCGAGCGGCGCCGCGGCGGGGGTGGCGGGCGGCTGAGTCGTGGCCCCGGCGCGCCAGAGAGGAGTTGCCGACCAGTCGATGCCGACGCTGATCGGCGGCGCGAGCGTGATCGGGGCGGCTGCCGGCTGTTCCTTCGCCTCGGTGGGCGGGGCCGGCTCAGGTGCCTTCGGAGCGGGGCTGGCTGCCGGAGCGGAGCCCGGCTTCACGACGGCCGGCGCGGTCGGCGGCTCGCGGCGGACCCAGATCGTCCCCCGCTTGGTCGCGGCAAGCGGATCCAGCAGACTCTCGTGACCGAGCTCCGGATGGGCCTCGGTGTAGGTGGCCACCTGGCGTCCGTCGAGGATCAGCGTGACCCCGCGGCCCAACGGCGTGTCGAGCTCGACGACGAACAGGCCATCACGGCTGCAGAGGTCGGTCAGCAGCCCCTTCCAGTCGATCCACTCGAGCCTGAGGTTCTCGTAGCAGGGGGTGCCACGGTAGAGGGACGGCGCCACCGCCACGACGAGGCGGTCCAGCTGGTACGCGCTCATGGTGGCGTCCGTCCACGTCGAGATGAGCTGGAGTGCCTTCTGTCCCTCGAGCCGCTTGCCATCCTCGAAGGCGTACACCTCGAAGATGCTCGCCTCCTTGATCAGGATGACTCCCACCGACCCGGACCGCCGGCTCACCAGAGCGCCGTCGCCGATCACCGGTTCGAGCGCCTCGATGACGATCGCGGGCGCCGGGATCCCGTCAAAGAGGGCGGTGCCGCGGGGTAGGATCGGGATCAGGTCGTGGTCCCCCGGGGTCCAATGGGCGAACTCGTCCGCCGCGGAGCCGGGCTCCACCTTGTCTCCCTCGCGAGCCGATGTCTCGCGACTGGGTCCGCCGGTGGCGGGGTGGTTTTCGTCCATCGCAGACATCGTAGTCTGACCGCCCCGTTCTACCCGGGAGTTACGTTCCTGTCGCCAGAGCGCACGAGATGAGCACGATCTTTCCGAGCTTGCCACCGGCCTGGAAGCGCGCGTAGGCATCCGGGGCACTCTCCAGGGCAAAGACCTCGCCCACGACCACCCGGAGCTTCCCCGCCTCGACGAGCGGCAGCAGCTCGGCCTCGACCCGCCGCGCGGTGAGGGCCTTCTCCTCGAGCGAGCGGCTGCGGAGGGTCGAGCCCATGACACGCGCGCGCCGGCCCATCAGCGTGAGCAGGTCCAAGGCGACGCGGGCGCCCCCGCCGACCCCGATCACCGCGATCCGGCCTCCGGGGGCCATCGCCGGCAGGTTGGCCTCGAAGCCGGGTCCGCCCACCAGCTCGAGGACCACATCGTAGGGGCCGTGGGCCCCCGCCTCCGACGGATCCACGACCTCCGCGCCCAATTCCGCCACCGCGGAGCGGAGGGCGGGCTGTCGGACGCTGGCCACCACCCGCGCGCCTACCGCGATCCCGATCTGCACCGCCGCCGTGCCCACCCCACCGGCCGCGCCGGTCACCAGCAGGCGCTCCCCACTCTGGAGCTGGCATTGCGAGACGAGGGCGTCGTGCGCGGTGGTGAAGACCTCCGGGAATCCCCCGGCGGCGGGCCAGTCGAGCGCCGCCGGCACCGGCATCGCCACGCTCTCGTCGACGACGGCCAGCTCGGCCTGGGCGCCGCCTCCGACCAGGGACATCACGCGGTCTCCCGGGTGGTAGCGACTCGACCCCTCCCCGAGGGCCACCACCTCTCCCGCAAGCTCCATCCCGGGGATGTCCGCGGGCACGCCGGGCGGCGCCGGGTACAGCCCGCGCAACTGCATCATGTCGGCGCCGTTCAGCCCGGCGGCCGACACGCTCACCAGGAGTTGACCCGGGCCGGGCACTGGATCCGGGCGGTCCTCGACCACGATCCTCCCGCCGGCGATGGTGACCGCGCGCACAGTGAAGGTCTACCGCATCAGCACGGCGGGCCGCTCCACCGCCGACGCGCACCGAGATGTCCGAGACCGGTCTGCTCCTGGACCTCGCCGCCGCGGCCCCGCACCTGCAGCCCACTGGCAGGTGGGGATGAGAGCTGCACGGCCGGCACCGGTTGGCCACCGGCGCCGGCCGTCATGGCGCTCCGCTTCGGGGCGGTCGGTCAGCTCGCCACGGGCAGTTCCACCCGGGAGGACTCCTCCGGCTCCTCGGTCGCCAGGTCCTCGCTGGGCCGGCGGGCCGTGAGGAGCTTGACCGATTCGGCCACCACCTCCGTGCTGAAGCGGCGGAGCCCATCGCTCCCGGTGAAGTCGCGGGTGCGCAATTTGCCCTCGACGTAGACGCGCCGCCCCCGGGTGCAGTACAGCGCGCAGACCTCTGCGAGCCGGCCAAAGCAGATGACCGCGTGGTACTCGGTCTCCTCCTGCCGGTTCCCCTCGGAGTCGCGCCAGATGCTGTTGGTGGCGAGACGCATGCGCGTCATCGGCTTGCCGCTCGATGGCAGGCTCTCCGCGTCCTTGGTCAGATTGCCGATGAGGATCACCCTGTTGACCATGTCCGTCTCCTTGACTGATGCTGACGCTGGCTGCTCACTCGGCCGTGCGGGGCAGAGGGAGGTTCACTTGGGGGGCGCGCTCGGCGAAGTCGCCGAGCGCAGATGCGGGCATCGAGGCGCCGGCCGGGGGCTCGATGTAGCCTTCGATGTCAGAGGTGTCGAAGGTCAGCGACCTGGGCTGGCTGTCTCCCTCCGGCCAGTTCTCGGATGAGAGGGTCACGGTCCCGGCGCCCCGATCGACGGCGGTCACGATGCCGACGTGCCCGTCGCCGGATGCCTTGCCGTTGCGGGTCTGAGCGTCGGCGGCGATGACGGCCACGTCTCCGGGATGCACCGCGACGACGTCGGCTCCGCTGACGGTGGTGAAGCCGGAGCGGCGCCCGTCGATCAGCCACAGGTCCGCGTTTCCCCAGTCCGACGGGACCCATGACAGCTGCGAGGCCACATACGCTGTGCACTGGCCGGCGGGATATCCCGTGCCGCCGCCGGAGGCGGTGGCGACGCCGCCGAGCGCGCTCAGCCCGATGACCAGCGCCGCGGTGATGGTCGAGATCGCGCGCAACATGGTCAGGGCCGGTCAGATGCCACGAGCCGGCAGGGGGAGCGGGATGCGGCGTGCCTGACCGGCCAGGCCGCTTCCGATCGCGGCGATGTCCGCGGGAACCCGGGCCGCGGAGGCCAGGAAACCGGGCACCTTGAGGCTCACCCAGAGTGCCGCCAGCGCGTAGAGGGTCGCGGCCAGTCCGTTGCCCGCGGCGAGCCCGGTGACCGTCGCCACCCGGAGCACCATGACCTGGGCGGCCTGCATGAAGAGCGCGACGACGAAGAGCCGGCCCCAGGTCCGGCCGTACCCCCTCGTCTCCGGGAGGATGGTGGCCAGGGCCGCCAGCGGAGCGGTGGCGATCAGCACCTGGAGCACCGCCATCCGGATCACGTAGGAGATGGCGAGGAGCGCCACCGTGACCACCAGGGCCAGCACCACCACGATCTCGAACAGGTCCTGGGCCAGGCTCGAGCTGGTCAGAGCCGATGTCGAGAGCGGGTCGGTCCACGGCATCGGGTTGCCGCCGGCCCCGGCGGCGAATCCGGTCAGCGCGTTGTTGAGGTCGATCGCCATCTGGATCAGGCTGAGCGAGGAGTGCATCAGGATCACGCCGACCAGCACCTTCGGCAGCATGGCCCGGAGCGCGTGCTCGGAATACACGCTGCGCTCCAGGACCGCGCGCAGTGCGATCACAACGACGACGAGGGCCAGCAGCGCGTCTCCGGCCAGGCTGACGTCGTGGTTCAGGCCGGCGAGCGCGGCGTTGGAGGTCAGCGACTCGGATCCCGGACGTGACACGTCCACCGTGCTGAAGAGGTAGCGATTGAGCAGCGTGATGACGTCGTTGCGCCCGCTGGACGAGAAGTCACTCAGCAGCTGCCCGATCACCCCCCCGAGGCTCGTCGACTGCGCCGCGATCAGCATCGTGCCCACGACAGCTCCTCAGTGCATGCCGTTGGGGATGGTCGCGAGCAGCGCGTGAGTGAGCGTCCCGGCGAGCTCCGCCCCGATCGTGCCCACCACGATCCGGCTGATCCACCGCTTGGCCTCGTACGCGTTCCGCTGGTCGACAGCGACGATGCTGTAGACGAAGGCGGTCAGGAGGGCCAGCGTGCCGATGCTGGCGACGATGCCCTGGGCGAGCGAGACCCAGCTGTTGACGAGCGCGGTCAGCGAATCCATCTGAGCGGCCTCCCGAATGCGCGTGTGGCAATCGGCCGCCCCTCCGGCCGCCGGCCGCCGAGGCAGCCGACGCCGGGGATATTACACAGAACGGTGGTAGTGCGTCAACCTACATAAAATATGCAGCAACAGTGCATGTACCATGCTAACCTGCTTCCATGCCCGAGCTTCCCGCCGGGATGCGGGGCCGCGTCCTCTACCACCTCCACAGCCTGGGGGCGGCTGGGGCCCCCGCTGCCAATCCCGACCCCGAGGCCGCCGCGCTGTGCGGAAGCGGCCTCCGCCGGCTCGAGGCATGGCTCGACCACGTCCGGTCTCTGGGCTGCGGCGGGGTGCTGCTGACCCCGATCTTCGTCTCCTCCACCCACGGCTACGACACCGTCGACCCCTTTCGGATCGACCAGCGCCTGGGTGATGAGGAGGACTTCGCGGCCTTCGCGGACGCCTGCCACGAGCGCGACCTGCTGCTCGTCCTGGACGGCGTCTTCAACCATGTGGGGCGCGCCTTCCCCGCGTTTCGGGACGTGCTCTCCCGTGGCGCCGCCTCGCCTTTCGCGCCCTGGTTCCGCCTCGATTTCGCCGCCGCCGGTCCCGATGGCTTCGCCTATGCCGACTTCGAGGGCCACCAGGAGCTGGTCGCGCTCAACCACGCCAACCCCGAGGTGCTCGAATGGGCGGTCGCGGTGTGCCGCCACTGGCTGGACCGCGGCGCCGACGGCTGGCGCCTGGACGTGGCCTATCTGATCCCCGAAGCCTTTCTCGCCGCTCTGAGCCAAACGGTGCGCAGCGTCCACCCCCAGGCCTTCCTCTTCGGCGAGAAGGTGCACGGCGACTACGTGCGCTTCGTGGAGGAGAGCGGGCTCGACAGCATCACGCAGTACGAGCTGTACCAGGCGATCTGGAGCTCCCTCAACGACGCCAACCTCTTCGAGCTGGCCTGGGCGCTGCGCCGTCACCAGACCTTTGGCAAAGCCTTTGCGCCGGTCACCTTCGTGGGCAACCACGACGTCACCCGGCTGGCCAGCCGGCTCCATGACCCCGCCCTCCTGGGCCCCGCCCTCGCCGTCCTGCTCACCGTTCCCGGCGTGCCGTGCACCTACTACGGCGACGAGCTGGCCTGGGAGGGTCGCGTCGAGGGTCGCCCCGGCGGCGACGACGCGGTCCGTCCACCGCTGCCATCCGCCCCCACCCCGGCGAACGCCCGGCAGGCCGAGGCGCTCCGTCTGCACCGGGAGCTGATCGCCCTGCGCCGGGATCGCCCCTGGCTCACCGGGGCCGGGCTCGAGGTCGTCGAGGTGTCCAACCCGCGCCTCACCTACACCGTGACCGACCCCCGAGGCGCCGGCAGGCTGCTGGTCACCCTGGACCTGGCCGGCGGCGCCGCACCTTCATCCGAGGGCTTGGATGCCATCGCCGGGGGTGCGGGCTGGTCCATCCAGGCGCCGGCGTGACCGCCATGGTGGTGGCCGGCACCGACGGGCGGGTCGCCCGGGGTCACCGCACCCACTCCGCCATCGTCGCGGCCACCATCGCGCTCATCGAGGCCGGCGACCCGGCCCCCACCTCGCGCCGGATCGCGGCCCGGGCCGGGGTGTCGGAGCGGGCGCTCTTCCTCCACTTCCCCGACCTGGAGACCCTGCACGCCGCGGTGGCCGAGGGCCATCTGGCCATGGTCACCGCCGGATGGAGGGCGGTGGACCCGGGCCTCGCCTTCCCGGTCCGGCTGCGTCGCTTCACGGAGCAGCGGGCGCGCACGCTGGAGCGGATCAGCCCGCTGCGGCGGGCGGCGCTGCGCTATGAGCAGGGGTCGCCCGCGCTCCAGGCCAGCCGCCGGCGCTGGAACCGGCTGGCGTCCGAGGAGGTCGCCGCGGTCTTCGGTTCCGAGATACGGGGTGCAGCCAGCCCCGCGCTGACCCTGGCCGCCGCCCAGATGACGACCGGCTGGGCGGCGTGGGACGAGCTGCGGATCGCCCAGGGGCTCTCCGTCCCCGAGGCCACCGGCGTCGTGGAGCTGGCCCTGCAGCGGGTCCTGACGCCCGGCTCCGCCCCGATGCCGGGCTGAGGGACGGCGGCTCAGATCTGCGGGAAGCTCTCCGCCGCCTTGCGCTGCTCCTCGGTCAGGTGCACGGGCAGGCGGATGTCCACCTCCGCGATCAGGTCGCCGGCCGTGTCGCCGTGGAGCTTCGGCATCCCCAGGCCGCGGAGCCGGAGCTGGGCGCCGTTCTGGGTCTCGGCGGGGACGGTGAGGGCGACCCGCTTGTGGCCCGGGGTGGGCACCTCGACGCTGCCGCCGAGGAGGGCAACTCCGAGTGGCACGGGGACGCGGACCCGCAGGTTGTCCCCGTCGCGGATGAAGGTGTGGTGGGGTCGCAGTCGCACCTTGACCAGCAGGTCGCCGGCGGCCCCGCCATCCGCGCCCGGGCCGCCCTGTCCGGAGGCGCGCACCTTGGCCCCGTCCCTGATCCCGGCCGGGATGCGGACCTCGACCCGCCGGTTGCCGGACGCGCCGGTCAGCTCCAGGGTGCGGGTCGTGCCCCGGAACGCCTCCTCGAGGCTGATCTCCGCCTCCCCCTCCACGTCCCCGCCGCGGCGCGGCGAGGGGGTGGCAGGGTGGCGCGCTCGGCCGGTACCCGCTCCGGTCGCGCCATGGGCGGCCGCGGAGCCCCGGCCAAAGACGTCGTGGAAGAAGTCGGAGAAGGGGTTGGCGGCGGTGCCGAAGAGCGACTCGAGGTCGTCCGGCGAGACGGTGCGGTACTCCACCTGGGGCCCGCCCGCGGCACTCCGGGCGCCGGGCCGCCCCGCTCCCGAGAACGCCTCGTACCCCTGGGGCTGGGAGCCCAGCTCGTCGTAGGTGCTGCGCTTCTCGGGGTCACCGAGCACCTCGTACGCCTCGGTTAGCTCCTTGAACCGGGCCTCGGACTCCTTGCTCCCCTGGTTGACGTCGGGGTGGTGTTTCCGGGCCAGCTTCCGGAAGGCAGCCTTGATCTCCTTCTCCGTCGCCGTGCGGGGGACGCCGAGGGTCGCGTAGTAATCCCGGAAGGTGGTTGCCATATCGTGAAGTTTGGGCCGTCGCCGCTCTGGGCGCCCGACTCGTGAATACCTCGCCGTCTTTGGCGCGAAACCCCGCCACCATCCCATCACGAGATGTGACGGCGCGGGCCGCGCCTCGCCGTGGGGATGAGAGGATAGGGGCCTGAGCGGGCGCCCAGTGCGCCAAGAGCCCTCCGAATCCCCTTCATCTCACAGGCTGATCTCACCAGTGCCCGAAACAGTCCGGCTGACCCTGCCCGCGATGGGCGAGTCGGTGACCGAGGGGACCGTCGTCAACTGGGTCAAGCACGCCGGCGATCCGGTGAGCGAGGGCGAGACCCTCGTCGAGGTCACCACCGACAAGGTCGACATCGAGGTCCCCGCCCCGGCGTCCGGGGTTCTCGTCGAGGTGACCGCCGCCGAGGGCGACACCGTCCCGGTGGGGGGGACGCTCGGCCTGATCGCGCCCGGGCCCGCCACCGCCGGTGACCGGCCGGCCGCGCCCGTGGCCTCCGCGACCCCCGCGGTCGCGCCTGCCGCCGCCGGCCGACGGCCTGCGGTCCAGCCGGTCGCGGCCGCCCCACCCGCCCCCGCGCCCCTGCCCGTGCAGGCGCCGGTCGCCGGATGGGGGACCCTTCCCAGCCCGCTCGGCGCCGGAGCCTCCCCCAGGAGCGACGCGCCTCCGCCGGTCATCCTCAAGCGGCGGAGCCCGGCCGCCCCGGGCGATGCGGTCCCGGCCGCAGTGGTCCCGGCCACGCCCGTCGTCGCTCCGGCGCCGGCACCCGCTCTGCCGCTCTCCCCGATCGCGCGCCGCCGAGCGGCCCTCGCCGGCCTCGCGCCCGCCGCCATCGGCGGCACCGCGCCTCCGCCCGCCGCGGCACCGGCTCCGCCCAACGGCAGCCCCACCACCCCCGCCCACGGCGACGCGGTAACCCCGATCCGCGGGCCCCACGCGGCCCTCGTCGAGGCCATGGAGCGGAGTCGCGAGATCCCCACCGCCACCTCGATCCGGACCGTCCCGGTCGGGCTCCTCGACACCCGCCGCAAGCAGCTCAACGCGGGCCTTGGCCGCGAGGGGTCCGGGGCCAAGGTCTCCTTCACCCACCTCATCGGCTACGCGATCGCGCGGGCGGCCGCCGCCATGCCCGACATGCTGGTCCACTTCACCCGCGATCCCCAGGGCCGGCCGCTGCGGGTCGCGTCCGGCGTCCACCTCGGCCTTGCCGTCGACACGCGGCGCAAGGACGGCAGCCGTTTCCTGGTCGTGCCGGTCCTGCGCGACGCCGACCTGCGCGACTTCGCTGGATTCCGCGTCGAGTACGAGCGGCTGGTCGAGGGCGCCCGCACCGGCACCCTCGCCCCCGACCAGCTCCAGGGCGCGAGCCTCACCCTGACCAACCCGGGCGGGCTCGGAACCGTCGCCTCCGTCCCCCGGCTGATGCCCGGTCAGGGCTGCATCATCGCGACCGGCGCCATCGGCCACCCCCCCGAATACCGCGGTGAGAGCGAGACCCGACTCCGCGACCTGGGTGTCGGCAAGGTGATGACGATCACCTCCACCTACGACCACCGGGTCATCCAGGGTGCCGAGTCCGGCGAGTTCCTCGGCCGCATCGAAACCCTCCTCTCCGGTGGCGACCATTTCTACGCCGACGTCTTCGAGAGCCTCGGCCTGGCGGCACCGGTCGCCGACGAGGTACCCGTCCCGCTCCTGGAGCGCGCCCTTCCCGCCGGCGCCGTGCCCGAGCACGAGCGAGTGCTGCTCCAGGCCGTCCAGGGGGCCACCTCCCTGGTCCAGGCGCACCGCACCCACGGGCACCTCGGGGCGCACCTCGACCCGCTGGGCACCCCGCCGCCGGGCGACCCGGCGATGAAGCCGGAGACCTATGAGCTGACCCCCGAGCTGATGGCCCGCATCCCCGCCGACGTGCTCGACGTGCATGTGCCCGGGGCGACCCTGGTCGAGGTGCTGCCCAACCTGCGCCGCACCTACTGCGGCACCATCGCTTTCGAGATCGAGCACATCTCCAGCCACGAGCAGCGCAACTGGCTTCGCGAGAAGATCGAATCCGGCGCCTACCGCCAGCCCCTCTCCACCCAGGAGGAGCTGCGCCTGCTCTGGCGGCTGACCAAGGTCGACGCCATGGAGCGCTACTTCCGTCGCGCCTTCATCGGCCAGAAGACCTTCAGCGGCGAGGGCGTCGACATGCTGGTGCCGATGCTCGAGAAGCTGCTCGGCCTGGTCGCCGAGGACGGGATCTCCCAGGTGGTGATGGGGATGGCCCACCGCGGCCGCCTGGCGGTCATCGCCCACGTGGTCAACCGCCCCTACGAGCAGCTCCTCCAGTCCTTCGAGAAGGGTGAGCTGCGGGTCGACGACCCGACCGGCGACGTCAAGTACCACCTCGGCGCCACCGGCACCTACATCACCGACCGGGACCGCCGCATCGAGGTCCGGCTGGTCTCCAACCCCTCCCACCTGGAGGCCGTCAACGGGGTGGTCGAGGGCTGGACCCGGGCCCTCCAGTCGCACCGCGACGGGGCGGCTCTGGAGCTGGACCCCGAGGCCGCGATCCCGATCCTCATCCACGGTGATGCCGCCTTCAGCGGCCAGGGCGCGGTCCAGGAGGTGCTCAACCTCCAGTCCCTCGCCGGCTACACGACGGGTGGCACCGTCCACGTGATCATCGACAACCAGCTCGGCTTCACCACCGACCCCTCCGACCTGCGCTCGACGCGCTACGCCAGCGACCTGGCCAAGGGCTTCGACATCCCCATCGTCCACGTCAACGCCGACGATCCGGAGGGGTGCGTCACCGCGGCCCGCTTTGCTCACGACTACCGGCGCACCCACCATCGCGACGTCCTCATCCACCTGGTCGGGTACCGCCGCTTCGGGCACAACGAGACCGACGAGCCGAGCTACACGCAGCCGCTCATGTACCAGCGCATCCGCGAGCACCCGACGGTCCGTGAGCTCTTCGTCGGACGGCTGATCCAGGAGGGGCTGATCACCGACGAGGAGGCCAAGCAGCAGTCCGATCAGGTCATGGCCCGGATCGCCGATGCCCACCGGCGGATCAAGGCGCATCTCACCACGCTGATCGACGAGGACACCTCCAACGGCCGTGACGAGCCCGACTTCGAGGAGCCGCCGGCCCCGGTCACCCGGGTCGGCGCGGCCGCGTTGAGCACCCTCAACGACGGGCTCTTCCGGGTGCCCGCCGGCTTCACCGTCAACCCCAAGCTCGCCCGCCAGCTGGAGCGCCGCCAGGCGTCACTGGAGCAGGGCGGGATCGACTGGGGCCACGCCGAGGCCCTCGCCCTCGGGTCCCTCCTCGAGGATGGCGTCCCCATACGGCTGACCGGCCAGGACACCGAGCGCGGCACCTTCAGCCACCGCCAGATGGTCCTGCACGATGATCAGACCGGCGCCACCTGGGCACCGATCCAGCACCTGGAGCGGGCGCGTGCCACCTTCGAGGTGCACAACAGCCCGCTCAGCGAGGTGGGCGCGCTCGCCTTCGAGTACGGGTACAGCGCCGCCGAGCCGGCGTGCCTGGTGATCTGGGAGGCGCAGTTCGGCGACTTCGCCAACAACGCCCAGATGGTGATCGACCAGTTCATCGTCGCCGCCCAGGCCAAGTGGGGCCAGCGCTCCCGGCTGGTCCTCCTCCTCCCCCACGGCTACGAGGGGCAGGGCCCCGAGCATTCGAGCGCACGGATGGAGCGCTACCTCCAGCTGGCGTCGAACGGAAACATCCGGGTGGCCAACTGCTCCAACTCTGCCCAGTATTTCCACCTCCTCCGCGACCAGGCCCTGGCTCCGCTCCCGCGGCCGCTCATCGTGATCACCCCCAAGTCGCTGCTCCGCGCATCGGAGACGAGCTGCGCCGCCCGGGATCTGACCGAGGGGGGCTTCCAGCCGGTCATCGAGGACCCCCGGATGGCCGATCGGCGGGAGAGCGTCCGGGTGCTCCTGATCTGCACCGGGAAGATCTTCTGGGAGCTGGACGGGCACGAGCTGCGCCAGCCGGCCATCGACCTGGCCGTCGGCCGGGTGGACCTCCTCGACCCGCTGCCCCTGGACGAGATCCTCGCCATGTTCCGCAGCTACCCCAACCTGGAGAAGGCCTACTGGGTCCAGGAGGAACCTCAGAACATGGGGGCCTGGGCCCACGTCCAGCGCCAGATCGGCAGGCATCGCCCCTATGAGGTGGGCTGGGAGTACATCGGACGTCCTCGCCGGGCCAGCCCGTCCGAGGGGTTCCACGGCTCCCACGTCATCGAGCAGGACCGGGTGCTCCGCGAGGCGCTGCTCACCTCGCCCGCAGCGCGGGGGCACGTCGCCGGACCGCAGCCGCCGCTCGGTGAGCCGGGGCCGGTCGCATCCCCCGCGACGGCAGACGGGGCCCTCGCTCCGGGCAACGGGGCCGCCAACCGTCCCCCCGCCGCGATCGGGGACGATGAGCTGCCCCTCTCCGATCCGGGCCCTCCGCCCTCGACCGCGCCGCCATCGCGGAGCGGGCGCACGGCCTCCAAGGCCGCTCAGTGAGCCCCCGGGTCCTCGTCCTCGGCGGCGGGCCCGCGGGGGACGTCGCCGCCCTGCGCGGGGCTCAGCGGGGGGCGGATGTGGTGCTCGTCGAACGGGCCGAGCTGGGCGGTACCTGCCTCAACTGGGGATGCATCCCGACCAAATCCCTCCTCGCCACCGCCGACCTGCTCCGGCGCATCCGCCGCGCCGGTGAGCTGGGCCTCCGGGTGGGCGAGGTCGAGGTGGACTTCCCCCGGATGATGGAGCGCAAGGAGGAGGTCGTGGTCGCCATGCGCGGCGGCGTCGAGGCCGCCTGCAAGCGCCGCAAGGTGCGGGTGGTCCGCGGCCAGGGCGTCCTCGAGGATGGAGCCGTCCGGGTCGGGGAGGAGCGCCTCGAGTACGACCACCTCATCGTCTGCGTCGGTACCGAGCCCAGCGGGCTCCCCGGCATCGACATGGGCCACCCCCGGGTGGTGACCTCCAACGGCGTGCTCCGCCTCCCGACCCTGCCCCGCCGCCTGCTGGTGATCGGGGGCGGGGTCATCGGCTGTGAGTTCGCCTCGCTGTTTGCCCCGCTGGGGGTCGCCGTCAGCGTGGTCGAGGTGCTCCCGCAGATCCTCGCCGGGGTGGAGCCGCGGGTGGTCCGCGATTTTCGACGCCTGGTGGAGAGGGAGGGGATCACCTTCCACGCCGGCCGCCGCGTCGAGAAGGTCGACTACCGGGACGACCAGGTGACCGCGACCCTCGACGACGGGACGGCCGTCGAGGCCGATCTGGTGCTGGTCTCGGTGGGACGGGCCGCGCAGACCGCGGGCATCGGCCTGGAGGGGGCGGGGGTGGAGCTGACCTCGCGCGGGCACATCGTGGTGGACGAGATGCTGCGCACCGCCAACCCCAGGATCTGGGCGGCGGGCGACTGCATCGGCGGCCTCCAGCTCGCCCACCTGGGCAGCGCCGAGGGCGCGCGCGCCGTGGAGAACGCGCTCGGCGTGGGGGTGCGGCCGATGGACCGGACCGTGGTCCCCTCCTGCATCTACACCCATCCCGAGATCGCCATGGTCGGTCTCGGCCAGGAGGCGGCGAAGGCCGCGGGCCACGAGGTGAAGGTGGGCCAGGCCCGCTTCCTCGGCAACGGCAAGGCGGTCGGGGAGAATGAGCCCGACGGGCTCGTCCAGCTCGTCTCGGACGCGTCCTCCGGCGAGATCCTGGGTGCGACCGTCATGGGCGTGCACGCGGTCGAGATCATCCACGAGGTGGGGGTGGCGATCAGCGGCGGTCTCACCGTGGACGAGCTGGGCGACATCATCCACGCCCACCCCACGGTCAGCGAGCTGGTGATGGAGGCCGCCGAGCAGGCCGAGGGCCTGGCCCCCTACCTCAGCTGACCCGCACGGCCGGGTTCGGCGGGGGAGGCGGAGGCCCTGCCACCATATCCGCATCGACCGCCGGCCGCGGTCGGTTTCCGCCCGCCAGCGGAGCCGGTGTCACCCAGGAGGCAGACATGACCGCATCTGCTGTCCGACCCGTCGCTCTGGTCACGGGTGCCTCCTCCGGGGTGGGCCACGCATACGCGCGGCAGCTCGCGGAGGGTGGGTGGGACCTCGTCCCGGTGGCGCGCCGCGCCGCGCGTCTCGAGGCCCTGGCGTCCCGGCTCCAGACCCCGGGCGGGGTCACCGTCACGCCACTCGTCGCCGACCTCACCGATGAGGCGGGGCTCGCCAGGGTGGCGGAGCGGATCGACCGGGGCGTGGACCTGGTCGTCAACTGTGCCGGCTTTGCCGGCTACAGGCCGTTTGCCGAGCTCTCCAGTGAGGTCGCCGACTCCCTGATCGACGTTCACGTCCGGGCGGTGACCCATCTCACCGGCGCCGCCGTCCGGGCGATGGTGCCCAACCGGCGCGGGGCGATCATCAACGTGGCGTCGCTGCTCGCGTTCAGCGAGTCGGCGGTGCTGGGGCGCTTCAATCGGGCCACCTACGCCGGCTGCAAAGCATTCATCGTGACCTTCACCCAGCTGGTGGCGCAGGAGGTCCACGACCACGGCATCAGGGTCCAGGTCTGCTGCCCGGGAGCGGTGGAAACCGAGTTTCACGACGTCGCCGGGGTGCCCCGCCCGCCTGCGGCGATGAGCCCCGAGGAGGTGGTCACCGCGTCACTCCGCGCCCTCGACGTCGGCGAGGTCGTCTGCGTCCCCGGGCTGGAGGACCCGGCGGTCGTCGACCGCTATCACGAGGCCCAGCGGGAGCTGCTCCGCCAGGGCAATCGACCCCAGCTGGCCGAGCGGTACCGGGTCGCGGCCGGCTGAGGCCGGCCACTGGCTCGCGGCGGCTCAGAGCGCCTCGTCGGCCTCCTTGTGCCGGTGGTGCTGCAGGTGGTACGGGACGCTGACCACCACCGTCCCGGGCCGGAAGAGGAGCGCCGCCTTGACTCGGAGCGGGAACTGGTTGTGGAGCAGCTGGTGCCACCAGCGGGTCGCCACCAGCTCGGGGAGCACCACCACCAGGGTCCCGTCGGTGATCTGCTTGTCGATGGCGTCGATGTAATGGAGCAGGGGCCGGAGCACCGAGCGGAACGGTGACTCGACGATGACCAGGGGGACGTGGTTGCCCCACGCATCCCACCGCGCCCGGAGCAGGGCCATGTGGTCGGGATCGAAGCAGACGTGGACGGCGATGACCTGTTCGGAGAGCGAGCGCGCCATCGCCATGCTCTGAAAGGCCACGTTGTTGAGCTGGTCGACGGGCACGATGCAGACCGGGTGGATCTTCCCCGGTTCGGTCGGGACCTCCGTCGTCTGCTGACCCTTGGCGTCGACATAGTGGCGGTGGATGGCGAGGAAGAGGCTCACCGCGCTCGGGACGATGATCACGATGATCAGGCTCTCGGGAAGCTTGGATATCGCGGTGACCAGGAAGACGATGAAGGTCATGGTCATGCCGACCGCGTTGAGGGGCAGGCCGTGGTGCCAGCCCTTCTCCCGGCGCTTCAGCCAGCGCACCACCATCCCCGCCTGAGAGAGGGTGAAGGCCAGGAAGACCCCGATCGCATACAGCGGGATGAGCCGGGAGACATCACCCTGGAAGATGAAGATGAGGAGGCAGGAGAAGAGGGCCAGCATGATGATCCCGTTGCTGTACGCGAGCCGGTCGCCGAGCCGGCGGAACTGGTGAGGCGCGTACTCGTCGCGGGCCAGGAAGAAGAAGAGGCGCGGGAAGTCGGAGAAGGACGTGTTGGCGGCCAGCAGCAGCACGGCGGTGGTCGCCACGCCGACGAAGATGAAGAGCCCCTCGCCAAGTCCGGTCGCACCGGCGAACACCGCATGCCCCTTGACACACTGCAGCGGTGAGGTGAAGGCGTGGGCCGCCTGCTGAAGGATCACCGACTGGTAGCAGGGGTCCGCCGAGTTGCGGATGCTGACCCCGAGCACCTCGGTGCCGATGGTGATCCCGCAGAACATGATGACGCAGAGCGTCCCCATGATCGTGAGGGTCGTGCGTGCGTTGCGCCACTCGGGGACCTTGAAGGCGAGGATGCCGTCGGAGATCGCCTCGATGCCGGTGAGCGCCGAGCATCCCGAGGAGAAGGCCTTGAGGAAGAGGAGGACGAGCAGCATGCCTCCGAGGTCGGTGAAGCTCTCCGTGATCGGGATGTTGATCGAGGTGCCGGTGGGGTGGATGCTGCCGGTGATCAATCGGAAGAGGTTGACCACGACGGTGAGGATGATGGCGAAGATGAAGAGGTACGTGGGCGCCGCGAAGATGTTGCCCGCCTGGCGCAGCCCGCGCAGGTTGGCGACCGCGATGAGCACGATCACCGCTATGCAGGCAAGGACGCGATAGTTGGCGGCGGCGGGGAAGACGCTCTGGATCTGGTCGTACCCGCTTGCCACCGAGACCGCCACGGTGAGGATGTAGTCGGTCATCAGCGCCGAGCCGGCCACCAGGCCGGCCACCGGCCCGAGATTGTCCTTGGCGACGATGTAGGAGCCGCCGCCCTGCGGGTACGCCTTGATGGTCTGCCGGTAGCTGAGGCAGACGATGATGATGAGGGCGGCGATCACCCCCATGATCGGCAGCAGGTCGGTGCTCACCGCCGTCGCTCCGGCCACCGCCAGCACCAGCACGATCTGCTCGGTGGCGTAGGCGACGGACGAGAGGGCGTCCGAGGAGAGGACGGGGAGGGCGCGCACCTTGTTGAGCCGCTCATGGAGCACGCGGCTGCTGGAGAGCGGTTGCCCCAGGATCACGGTGCGCAGCCGCCGGCGGAACCGTCCCATGTCGGTGGTCGGCTGGGTCGCCCGCGGGGTGGCCTCCAGCCAGCCCGGGGCCACGGTCTCGAAGCCCTGGGTCTGAGGGCGTACGACCCGCACGTAATGCCCGCCCGGCCTTCCCCGCGTCTCGGTGACATCCAGGTCGGGCGCGACGTCGGCACCCGGCCGGGGGCGGCCGGGCGCCTGCGACCAGGCGAGGCCGGCCTCGCGCAGGGCGGCGACGTCGGCCTCGGGGAGCGTCGGCGGTGGTTTCGGTGGCTCGTGGGCCGGGGCGTCAGCCATCGCTTGGGCAGTGTAGGTCGTGCCGGGCGTGGGCGGACCGAGGGCGCGGCGCCGGTGCGCCCCCTACGGGCCGGCTCTTGAGCCGGGCGGCGGTTGCCGCGCGCAGCCGGTCGCGAGGCGTGTCTATCTGTGAGCGCACAGGGCGGGAGAGGAGATCAGCGAGGTGCGGCCAGGCGGAGGAGAAAGACCCGGCAGGGGGCGTGCTGGAGGATGTGGGGCACCGTCCTGCCCATGTGGAACGCGCCGAAGCGCTCCCGGTAGGTGAGGCCGACCACGGCCAGGTCGATCTCCCGGGCGGCGATCTCGTCCACCAGCGCGGGGGCCGCCTCGCGAGCCTGGAGGACCTCGCCCTTGACCTCGACCTCGTATTCCCTGCCGATCTCCTCGGCGTGGGTGAGGAGCAGCTCGGCGGCGGCGACGTCGGCATCCTCCACCGTGCTCAGGGCGAGCCCGCGGGGGACCTCGATCACGGTGATCGCCAGCACCGAGGCGCGGGGGCGGACCGCCAGGCGGCAGGCGAAGCGCACGGCCTCCTCGTCGGTGGCCGCGCCGTTGACCGGCACGAGGATGCGGTGCGGAATGAATACCGGCATCGGGTGGAATCCTAGCCTGGCCGGGCGGCCGGCGGCGCCGGGTCAACGGTACAATCGATCCAAATGAAGGTGATCATCGTAGGCTGCGGCCGGGTCGGGGCCCGGCTCGCCCGCCAGCTCGATGCCGAAGGTCACACCGTGGCCGTTGTCGATCAGCAGGTGTCCGCCTTTGACCGTCTGGGCCGCGAATTCCGTGGCAACATGATCGTCGGCAACTGCATCGACGAGGCGGTGCTGCGCCGCGCCGGGGTCGAGGATGCCGACTGCTTCGTCTCGGTCACCAGCGGGGACAACCGCAACCTGATGGCGGCCCAGATCGCGCAGCGGATCTTCAAGGTCAAGCGTGTGATCACCCGGCTCTACGACCCCATCCGCGAGTCCGTCTACCGGGAGATGGGCCTGGAGACCTTCTGTCCCACCACTCTCGGGGCCGACCTCATCCGCGAGTACTTCCTGGACGGCGTCAACCACGGGCGGGACGCATCCGGCGTCGACGCCACGGTGGTGCGGACCCCATGAGCGGCCCGACCGACCCGCCCTACGTCATCATCGTCGGCGGTGGCAAGGTGGGATTCCACCTGGCCAAGCACCTCATCGAGCGCGATTACGAGGTGACCCTGGTCGAGAAGGATGCCGCCCGCGCCGAGTGGATCGAGCATCAGCTCGGCACCGTCAGCATCATGGTCGGCGACGGCGATGAGATGGCATTCCTCGCCACCACGGGTATCGAGCGGGCCAGCGTGGTCATCGGCGCCACCGGTGATGACGAGGACAACCTCATCGTCTGCCAGCTTGCCAAGATCAAGTTCAACGTCCCGCGCACCATCGCCCGGGTCAGCAACCCGCACAACGTGGCCGTGTTCAAGGCGCTGGGCGTCGACGCGCCCGTCTCCGCCACCGAGCTGCTGATGGGGCTGATCGAGGCCGAGCTGGGATCGGAGATGGTCCGCGGCATGGCCGTCAAGGCGTCCGGCACCTGCCTCGTGGACCTCGCGCTACCCGCGCTCTCCGGCTACGTCGGCAAGCGCATCGCCGACATCACCATCCCCAAGGGCGGGATCATCGTCTGCATCGTCCGCGCCGGCAAGCCGGTGGTGCCGGCACCCGAGACGGTCGTCGAGGCCGGTGACGAGCTGGTCGTCTTCTCCCAGCTGCTGGACATCGCCGCGGTCGGAGAGGCCCTCTCCAAGAGCTGAGGTTCGCAGCCGGAGGGGCGCGCAGCAGGTCGTATCCGATGCTCGCGCCCACGGGCCGTCGGCCCATTCATGGGGTCGAGATCTCACACTGAGTGCGCTAGTCGCGTCAAATTCTGCGACTGGTGCAGGCGCCACCCACTACCGTCACCCACACGTGACGGGGGTGACAGTGGTCAGGGGTAGTTTCCCTCTATGGCTCGTCCCTCAAGCCTCGTTCCGAGGTGAGCACCCGGCCGCGGCTGGCCCGGGGACAGCGTCTCCCAGCCAAGACCGAGATCGCGCTCCGCGGCAGCGCCCACCAGTCGATCGCGGGCGGCCATCGACGTCGTCCCCGCGAACAGGACCTGCTGCGGGCAACGTTCAACACCACCCACGACCTGGTCGTCGGCTGCGACGCGAACGGAATCATCACCTCGATGAACCCGGCGATGAGACGTTTCACCGGCCTGACCTCGGATGGACCTCTTCCTGCGGCTTGCGCTCTGCTCCAGACCGCCTGCACCGCCAACGGCAAGTCCGCCGCCGGCGAGCACGCGCTGCTGACGAGGTGTCTCGCCGGCGAGGCACCCCTGCCGGACCTCGAGGTCAGCCTCGAGTCGGCGGCCGGCTTCCGGCGGACCATGGTCGCCTCCGGCGAGCGTCTGGTGAGCAGCGCCGGCGTCCTCCTCGGGGCGATCGAAGTGTTGCGCGACATCACCGACCAGAGAGACTCCGAGGCGCTCGCACTGTTCCAGGCCGGGCATGATCCGCTGACCCACCTTCCCAATCGCGCGCACTTCGCCCGCCGGGTCAAGGTCGCCCTGCGGCGGGCCTCGCGCCACCACCGATCAACCGCCGTGCTGGCGCTCAACCTCGACGACTTCTCCTTGATGTCCAACCGTCTCGGCAAGGACGGTGGGGAGCAGGTGCTGGCGGAGGTCGCGCGGAGACTGATCGCCACTCTCCGGCCCCACGACAGCGTGGCCTCCGCCGTCGACACCGCCACCAGGTTGGGTGGCGACCAGTTTCTCCTGCTCTGCGAGGACATCACCGACGCCGAAGCTGCCGAGAGCGTGGCCCTCCGCGTCGACGAGGCCCTACGGGTGCCGATGACCATGGACGGCGCGGTCCTCACCATCACCGCGGGTGTCGGCATCACCCTCACCGCCGACCCCCATCACGATCCCGAGGCGCTGATCTTCGAGGCCGAGACGGCGATGCACGCCGCCAAGCGAGAGGGAGCCGGCCGGCACCAGCTCTTCGCCCCCGAGATGGGTGCCCAGCTGCAGTCCCGGATGGACAATGCCGACGCTCTTCGCCAGGCTCTGGCCAGGGGCGAGTTCCGCGTCGTCTACCAGCCCAAGGTCTCGCTGCTGACCGATCGCATCACCGGCGTCGAGGCGCTGCTGCGCTGGCACGACCCGATTCGCGGGGTGATCCCCCCACTCGACTTCATCCCGCTCGCCGAGGCGTCCGGTCTGATCGTCCCGATCGGGCGCTGGGTCCTCGAGCAGGTGTGTCGTGACGCGAAGCGGTGGTCAAACGTCCTGGCGGGCGGGTTGCCCCTCACCGTCGCGGTGAACGTGTCCCCGCGGCAGTTCGAGCCCGGGCTCGCCGAGATCTTCGGCGCCATCATGGCGGATGGGGGCATCGATCCGGCGAGCCTCTGCGTCGAGGTCACGGAGAGCATGGTCATGCGCGACGCGGAGCTGGCCATCGGGACGCTGCGCAAGCTCAAGTCCCTGGGCATGAGAATCTCCATCGACGACTTCGGCACCGGCTTCTCATCGCTCGCCTACCTCAAGCGGTTCCCCCTCGACGAGCTCAAGATCGACAAGTCCTTCGTCGACGGCATCGGCATCGATCCCGACTCGACCGCGATCGTCGCCGCGGTGATGGGCATGGCGCACGCGCTCGGCCTGCACGTCGTCGCCGAGGGGGTCGAGACGGCCGATCAGCTCAGCCGGCTGCGGACGCTGGGCTGCGACGAGGTCCAGGGGTACTACTTCGCCCGTCCCAGCACACCGGACGTCATCGACGCCCTGCTGGCCGCCGGGCCCGCCGGCGCGCCCGGATGGCAGGGGGGCGTCCCTGCCACCGCCTCGGCTGCCGCCGTCCGGCAGGTCCTCGTGGTCGATGACGCTCCCGACGTGCGCCAGCTCCTGCGGTCGAGCCTCGCCGCCGTCGGTTTCGAGGTGCAAGAGGCCGGGAGCGGTGAGGCGGCGATCACCCTGGCGCGGCAGCTCAGGCCGGATTGCATCGTGCTGGACATCAATCTCCCCGGCATCAGCGGTCTCGAGGTCTGCCGCATCCTCCGGGAGGACGCCGCCAATGAGCCCACCACGATCGTCATGCTGACCGTCGACGCCGAACGCGCCGAGAAGATCGAGGCCTTCTCCGTCGATGCCGACGACTACATGGTCAAGCCCTTCAGCCCACGAGACATCGTCAGCCGCGTCACGGCGTCGATGCGGAGGCGCAGTGCAATGCTTGCAGCAAGAAGCCGATGATCGCGGCCGACGAAAGTCGTACCGAGATCGACGAGCTGGCCCAGTTCCTCGCCTCGTGGCAACGGGTCACGGTCGAGCGCCTGAGCGGGCGGGTTGAGGTCTCAGAGGCCCTCGATGTGGGGATTCTCGCCCATGTAGCCAGGCTGATCGGCGCGGAGCGGATCGTCGTCAGCCTCGTCGAGCCCGACGGGCTGCGCGTGGTGGACGGCCATCCGGCGATGGCACCCGAGCTCGTCATTGGCGACTCCCCCAGCCGGCGCGCCGTCGACACCGGGGAGATCTTCTTCGGCGACATGCAGCAGGAGGGCTGGGGCGCTCCCACCACCGCATGGCGGGACAGCACCGGCAGCGGGCCCGTGATGTCGATACCGATGGTGAGCGGTGGCGAGACCATCGGCGCGGTCTCGGTCACGCGTCCCAGGGGTGCGCCTCCGTTCACCATGGCCGAGGCGGCACGCGCCCTCATCCTCGTCCCACCGCTGGCCGGCGCAATCCGGATCAGCAGTCTCTCCGATCAGCTGCGCAGCGTCAACAAGGCCGCCGCCGACGAGGCGGCCCGCCTCTCGAACAGCCTGAGACTGCTGATGGAATCGGCCGGCGAGGGCATCTACGGCATCGACGGCGAGGGGCGCTGCACCTTCATGAACGCAGCCGCCGCCAGGGCGCTGGGCGTCGACCCGGCGGAGGCGATCGGGCAGGTCACCCACCCGATCTTCCACCACACCCGCGCCGACGGCACGACCTACCAGGCGGAGGAGGGACCGATCTTCAGCGTCCTCCGCGGCGGTGGCAGCTGCCGGGTGGAGACAGAGATGATGTCGCGTCTGGACGGGACCGCATTTGCAGCGGAGTACGCGGCGTTCCCCATCGTCGAGGGCGACCTCGTGACCGGCGCGGTGATCACGTTCAACGATATCACCGACCGCAAGCGCATCGAGGCAGATCTGGCCGCCGCTCATCTCCAGGCGATGGAGGGGTCGCGGTTGAAATCGGAGTTCCTGGCCGACATGAGCCACGAGATCCGCACGCCGATGAATGGCATCATCGGCATGACCGGGCTGCTCCTCACCACGCCGCTCGACGCGGAGCAGCACGAGTACGCGGAAACCATCAGCCAGTCGGCGGAGACACTGCTCACGGTGATCAACGACATCCTGGACTTCTCGAAGATCGAGGCCGGGAAGATAGATTTCGAGTCCATCGACTGCGATCTGCGGCAGGTCGTCGAGGATGCCGTCAAGGTGGTGGCTCACCGCGCCGAGGAGAAGGGTCTCGAGCTGACGGTGGCGGTGGATCTTCAGCCGTCGAGCATGGTGCAGGGTGACCCCGTGCGGATCCGCCAGGTGCTCGTGAACATCCTGGGGAACGCTGTCAAGTTCACCGATACCGGGGAGGTGAACCTCAGGGTTCACGTTGTGCGCAAGCAGACTGACTCGCTTGTCGTGCGATTTGACGTGACCGACACCGGGATCGGCATCGAGCCAAAGCATCTGGGGCGCCTCTTCGAGAGCTTCAGCCAGGCCGACGCGTCGACGACGCGGAGATTCGGGGGCACCGGCCTCGGCCTCGCCATCTGCAGGCAGCTCGTGGAACTGATGGGCGGGCAGATCGGGGTGAAGAGCGTGGTGGGGAAGGGCAGCACCTTCTTCTTCGTGCTGACCCTCCCGAAGTCCACGGCCCGCGCCGTGTCACCGCAGAATGCGCTCGACGGCGTCCACATCCTGGTGGTCGACGATCACCGGACCAATCGGGTGGTGCTGGATCAGAGCCTCCGCGCCTGGGGCGCGCGGCCGGAGTGCTTCGGGGGTGGCGCCGAGGCCCTCGGGGCCATGGTCGAAGCGGCAGGGCGCGGAGACCCGTTCCGGGTGGCGCTCCTGGACTACCAGATGCCGCAAATGGACGGCATCGAGGTGGCCACCAGGATTCGAAAGTCCCCGGAGCTTCGTCAGACCCGGGTGATCCTTCTGACCTCAGCCGTGCGCTCCGGCGACACGGAGACCGCTCGTGGGGCCGGGATCGATGCCTTGCTGGCCAAGCCGGTGCGCATGGCTCGACTCCGGGAGTGCCTGGCGACGCTGCTGTCGCCGGCTGACCATGAAGGGCCGGCGGAGATGATCACGCAGTACACGCGTCCGGAGGCACTCAAAGGCGGCCGTGGCCGCGTCCTGGTCGTCGACGACAACCCGGTGAACCAGCGCGTGGTGCACCGGATGCTGGAGAAGATGGGGTATGACGTCGACGTCGCCAACAACGGTGTCGTCGCCGTGGCCTGCGTTTCGCGGGCTCTCTATGACGCGGTGCTGATGGATTGCCAGATGCCCGTCATGGACGGCTTCGAGGCGACCCGCGAGATCCGCCGCCAGGAGGAGGGCACGGACCGGCATACGCTCATCATCGCGGTGACCGGCGGAGCCATGATGGGTGATGACGTGAAGTGTCTCGACGCGGGCATGGACGCGTACCTCAGCAAGCCGATCATGGCCGAGAGCCTGGGCACGATGGTGGAGCGGTGGACCGAGCTTCGCGCCCGGTCTCACCCCGTGCCGCTGAGCCTCCCGAGCAGTGATGTCCTCGGCACATCGTCCATCGCGGGATTGCGCGAGCTGGGGCCGAGCGAATTCGGGAAGCTGGTCCATCTCTTCCTGAGTGATGGCGCGCGTCGCGTCGCCGCGCTGCATTCGGCGGCGGCGGAGGATGACGGAGTCGCCATGGCCAAGCTCGCACACAGCCTCAAGGGAAGCGCAGCCACCTTCGGGGCCAGCGTGCTGGTGCAACGCTGCCACGAGCTGCAGATCGTCGCCAGGTCCGGCGACCTCGCCGATTCCGCTGGTCTGATCGACAGCGTGGACGCCGGCTTCATCGTCGCAAGCGAGGCGCTTCGCGAGGAGTTGCTGATCCTGTGATCGTCTCGGTCCCGACCGCGAGACCCCCTCTCCCGGGTGTGGCCATCGGAGCCGGCTCCCACCTCTGACCCTCTCCTTGACGGAGAATGCCGCAGGCATGAGTGAGCCATCCGCTGCCGCCGGCCCGTCCGGGCGGCTGCTCGTCATCGAGGATGACGCCTCCCTGCGGCGCATCCTCCGCTCGGCCCTGGAGCGTGTCGGACATCGGGTCGACGATGCCGAGGACGGCCTGATCGGGGCCGAGAAGCTGGGCAAGGGCGGCTACGACGTCGTCCTCCTCGACATCGGTCTCCCCTTCATCGACGGCTGGCGGCTGCTCGACACCCTGGAGGGGAGGCGACAACCGGCGGTGATCGTGATCAGCGCCCGTGGCGACGAGCGGGACAAGGTGCGAGCCCTCGACCTGGGGGCCGACGACTACCTCACCAAGCCCTTCGGCGCCGACGAGCTGCTGGCGCGGGTGCGTGCCGTCCTGCGCCGGGTGCGCGGCACCGCCGAAGCCGCGCTGGTGGTCCGCTGTGGCGGGGTGGTGGTCGACCTCGGGGCGCGTGTGGTGACCCGCTCCGGCGCCGAGGTGCGACTCTCGCCGACCGAGTACGTGCTCCTCGCCGAGCTGGCCAGGCACCCGGGAGACGTGATGGATCATCGGACCCTGCTCACCAGGGTCTGGGGGCCCATGTACGCCGGAGACCGCAACTACCTGCGCACCTTCGTCCAGCGTCTTCGCCGCAAGCTCGAGTTCGACCCGGCCGAACCGGACATCATCGTCACCGCCGGCAGGAGGGGATACCGCTTCGGGCCGCCGGCCGAGTTGGGCGGGCCGGCGGAGCGGGGCGGTCAGACAGCGCCCTGACCGGCCAGGGCCCTCCGGGGTCGTTGACCGAACGTTGACGCAGCGGCGTTCAGGATCGGGGCCATGGACACCGAGTGGCAGTTCGCGGGCCTGCGCTTCCTGGACGTGCGCGACCTCAGGGGGGCGGCCGTCCTCGACGCCGACGGGATGAGCCTGGGAAGCGTCGGCGCCGTGCTCCCGCGGCTGGACGGTGCCGTCGACATCCTGATCGACAAGGACACCCCGAGAGGGCGGGTCTTCCGGGTGGCCCTGGACGACGTCGAGATCGACGAGCTCGGACGGCTCTGGCGGCGACCCGGCTGGCGGGTCCACCGGGTCGTCGTGCCGGCCCCGGCCGAGTCGTTGACCGAACGTTGACCCTGAGATGAAGAGACTTTGCGCATGAAACTCTGCGTCGCATCCCAACGGTGGGCCCGTTGATGCTCGACCTGCTGATGCTCGCCATCCTGGCCATCCTGGTGGCGATGAGCTTCCTCTACGTCTACGGCCTCGAGAAGCTCTGATGAGCCAGACCCTCGGCTACATCGTCGCCTTCGTGATCGCGGTCCTGGTGACCGGTTACCTGGTCGCCGCCATGCTCTTCCCCGAGAGGTTCTGAGCCGTGGCGCTCGACATCTTGGCCTTCATCGTCACCTACGGTGCCGTCTTTGTCGGCGCCTGGTTCGTCGGCGGCTACATGGTCAGCGTGTTCCAGGGTCAACGCACCTTCCTCAGCTTCGCGCTGCGCCCGGTCGAGCGCGGCATCTACAAGGTGACCGGCATCGACGAGGAGCACGAGCAGAGCTGGAAGGGCTACCTGGTCGCGATGCTTCTCGTCTCGGTGGTGGGCCTGGTCTTCACCTACGTGATCCTCCGCATCCAGGGGAGCCTTCCGCTCAACCCCGAGGGCTTCCCGGGGGTGCCGTCCGCGCTCGCCTTCAACACCGCGGTGAGCTTCACCACCAACACCAACTGGCAGGCGTACACGGGCGAGGCGACGATGAGCTACCTCTCCCAGATGCTGGGCCTCACCTTCCACCAGTTCCTCTCGGCGGCGACCGGCATCGCCCTGGCGATCGCGGTGATCCGGGGCGTGGCGCGGCACAGTGCCAAGACGATCGGCAACTTCTACGTCGACATCGTCCGCTGCACCCTCTACGTCCTCATCCCCATCGCGGTGGTCGCCACCATCGTCCTGGTCGCGAGCGGCGCCATCCAGAATCTGAACGGCTACACGTCGGTCACCACTCTCGAGGGGGTCGGCCAGACCATCGCCCAGGGACCGATCGCGGCCATGGAGGCAATCAAGGACCTGGGGACCAACGGCGGGGGCTTCCTCAACGCCAATGCCGCCGCACCCTTCGAGAACCCGACCGGGCTCACCAACTCCCTGGAGATCTTCCTCTGCCTGGTCCTCCCCTTCGGCCTGGCGGTCACCTTCGGCAAGTGGGTCGGCAACGTCAAGCAGGGCTTCGCGCTCTTCGGCGCGATGGCGATCATCCTGGTCGGGGGCGCGGCCTTCGCGGCCCAGCAGGAGCAGGCGGGCAACCCGGCCCTGAGCTCGACGGCCGTGAGCCAGGTCGCCAGCAGCACCCAGGCGGGCGGCAACATGGAGGGCAAGGAGGCCCGCTTCGGCGCAGTCCAGTCCGCCATCTACAACGCGGCGGCGACCGGCACGAGCACCGGCTCGGTGGACGGCGCCACGGACAGCTACACACCGCTCGGCGGCATGGTTCCGATGGTGCTCATCCAGCTGGGTGAGATCACACCCGGCGGCACCGGCTCCGGCCTCTACGGCATGGTCGCCTTCGCCATCGTCGCCGTCTTCCTGGCCGGCCTGATGGTGGGGCGGACCCCCGAGTACCTGGGCAAGAAGATCGAGGGACGCGACATCAAGTACGCGGCGCTCGCCATCCTCATCCTGCCCCTGTCCATCCTTGGTTTCGCGGCGCTCGCGGTGCTGACCACGGCCGGTCAGGCCGGTCCGTTGAACCCCGGCCCCCATGGCTTCAGCGAGATCCTCTACGCCTACAGCTCGACGACGGGGAACAACGGCAGCGCCTTTGCCGGGCTCAGCGCCAACACCCTCTTCTACGACACCACCCTGTCAGCCGCCATGTGGCTGGGCCGGATCATCTTCGTGATCCCGGTGCTGGCTCTGGCCGGTTCGCTGGCCAGGAAGAAGATCGTGCCCGCCGGGGCGGGCACCTTCCCCACCGACACCCCGCTGTTCACCGCGCTGCTGATCGGCACCATCCTGATCGTCGGTGCCCTGACCTTCTTCCCGGCGCTGGCACTCGGGCCCATTCTCGAGCAGCTCCAGCTCCACGCCGGCATCCTCTCTCACCCCTAAGGAAACAGCGGTCATGACAGTCATCGCCAGCACAGGTGGGCTTCCTCAGCCGCGCAAGCGGCGCCGGCAGAGCAGCCTGTACGACCCCGCCATCCTGGTTCCCGCCATCGGGGCGAGCTTCCGGAAGCTCAACCCCCGCGTGATGGCCCGCAACCCGGTGATGTTCGTGGTCGAGGTCGGTGCCGTGATCACCACCTACGTCTTCATCACCGGCTTCTTCAACCACGGCGACCAGGGCTTCGTCGGGCAGGTCTGCCTCTGGCTCTGGTTCACGGTGCTCTTCGCCAACTTCGCCGAGGCGGTCGCCGAGGGTCGTGGCAAGGCGCAGGCGGCGAGCCTCCGGCGGACGCGTTCGGACACCATCGCCCGCCGGCTGGTGGGTGGCCAGGGTGGTTCCGAGGAGCGCGTCCCCGCTCCCGAGCTGCGCAAGGGGGACATCGTCGTCTGCGAGGTCGGGGACATCATCCCGAGCGATGGCACGATCATCGCGGGGATCGCGTCCGTCGACGAGTCGGCGATCACCGGCGAGTCGGCCCCGGTCATCCGTGAGGCGGGCGGCGACCGGAGCGCGGTCACCGGCGGCACGAGGGTGCTCAGCGACCGCATCGTCATCGAGATCACCCAGAACCCCGGCGAGACCTTCATGGACCGCATCATCGGCCTGGTCGAGTCGGCCTCGCGGCAGAAGACGCCCAACGAGATCGCGCTCAACATCCTGCTCGCCAGCCTCACCATCATCTTCATCATCGCCGTCGTCACCCTGCAGCCCTTTGCGCTCTTCGCCGGAGCATCGGTGTCGGTCGTGGTGCTGATCGCGCTGCTGGTCTGCCTCATCCCCACCACCATCGGCGCGCTGCTCTCGGCCATCGGGATCGCGGGCATCGACCGCCTCCTCCAGAAGAACGTGCTGGCCATGTCGGGCCGCGCGGTGGAGGCTGCCGGTGACGTGGACGTGCTCCTCCTCGACAAGACCGGCACCATCACCCTGGGCAACCGTCAGGCCACCGAGTTCATCCCCGCGCCCGGCGTCGAGATGCAGCGCCTGGTGAAGGCGGCGGACCTGGCGAGCGTCGCTGACGAAACCCCCGAGGGCCGCTCCATCGTGGCCCTGGCCCGGCGCATCGGCATCGCCGAGGAGCCGGACATCCACTCCTGGGAATTCGTCCCCTTCACCGCCACGACTCGGATGAGCGGCGTCGACCGGGGTACCTTGAGCATCCGCAAGGGCGCCGGGGACGCGATCGCCTTCTGGTGCTCGGGCGAGACCAGCCACGAGCTGCCCGCGACGGTGCGCGATCAGGTCGAGACCATCGCCCGCAGCGGCGGCACCCCACTCCTGGTCGCCGAGAACCGCACGGTGCTGGGCACCATCCACCTCAAGGACATCGTCAAGCCCGGCATCAAGGAGCGGTTCGAGGACCTGCGCCGGATGGGCCTGCGCACGGTGATGATCACGGGTGACAACCCGCTCACGGCCAAGGCGATCGCCGAGGAGGCGGGAGTCGACGACTTCCTCGCCGAGGCCACCCCCGAGAACAAGCTGGAGCTGATCCGGGCCGAGCAGGCGGGCGGCAAGCTGGTGGCGATGACAGGTGACGGGACCAACGACGCACCGGCGCTGGCCCAGGCCGATGTCGGCGTGGCCATGCAGAGCGGCACCCAGGCCGCCAAGGAGGCGGGCAACCTGGTCGACCTCGACAGCGACCCGACCAAGCTGATCGAGATCGTCGAGACCGGCAAGCAGATGCTGATCACCCGGGGTGCGCTCACCACCTTCAGCGTCGCCAACGACGTGGCCAAGTACTTCGCGATCATCCCGGCGATGTTCGCCGTGGCGCTCCCACCCCTCAAGGCGCTCAACATCCTGCAGCTGAAGACACCGGAGAGCGCGGTCCTATCGGCGGTGATCTTCAACGCGCTGATCATCGTCGCGCTCATCCCGCTGTCCCTTCGCGGCGTCAAGTACCGCGCCGTCGGCGCCGCGTCGCTGCTCCGCCGCAACCTCCTCCTCTACGGGGTCGGCGGGGTCATCCTCCCCTTCATCGGCATCAAGGCCGTCGATATCGTGATCACCACCCTTCACATGATCTGAGCGGTAAATAAGATGTTTCGCAATTTCCCCAAGGAGCTGCTCGTCGCGGTGCGGATCACGCTGGTGATCGCCGTCCTCGGAGGCCTGATCTACCCGCTGGTCATGCTGGGCGTCTCCCAGGTGGCCTTCAACAGCCAGGCCAACGGCGGCCTGATCAAGAACTCCAGCGGCACCGTGGTCGGCGCCAACCTGGTCGGCGAGTGCTACTACGAGACCAAGGTGGTGTCCGGAACCCCCGTCTTCCAGACCACCCAGTACCGGGGGCACACCTTCTACACGGTCGACCCGCGCTACTTCCAGGGGCGCCCCTCCTTCTCCGTGCAGACCACCTCCAGCGGCACCGAGGTGGTGATGCCGCTCAACCCGCCGTGCGAGTCCAACAACTCGCAGGGCAGCAACCTCGCCCCCAGCAACGCCCTGCTGATCGAGCAGGTCGACACCTACGCCGGCTACCTGCACTGCGTCGGCATCGACACCGCCGGTTCCTTCACGGCGGCCCAGCTCCAGCAGGCGGTCACCGACCCGAGCGCGCACTGCCTGAGCAGCGGCGCCACCACCACCCCCATCCCCGTGGACCTGGCGACCGGTGACTTCACCAGCTACGACCCCGACATCAGCGTCGCCGCCGCGCTGGCCCAGGTCAACATGGTGGCGGAGGCGCGCGGGCTCGACCCGGCCAGGGTGCACGCGGTGGTCGAGGCCAACATCACCGGCCGCGTCCTCTGGATCTTCGGTGAGTCCGACGTGGACGTCCTCCAGCTCAACATCGCCATGGACAAGGCGTTCGGCACCACCCCGGCGCTCGGATGAGAGGCCTCCGGGGCAGCGGCTCGGCGCGGCACAGGCCGATCGATCCTGCCTGGGTACACTGGGGGTCGTAGGAGCTCACCCCGGGCTTGGCCGGCCGGGTGAGTGAGAGGGCGATGAGCAAATCCCGTAGCGAGCCACCCGCCGTCGCCGGAGATGAGGCGGCAGCCTCCGCCCCCGAGGCGGTGGCCGGTCCCCCCTCCCCGCCGCGGGGCAAGCTCAAGGCGTACCTGGGCGCGATGCCGGGGTCGGGCAAGACGTTCGCGATGCTCCGTGAGGGTCGCGATCGCCGCGACGGCGGCGAGGACGTGGTGATCGGCTTCATCGAGACCCACGGACGGGCCCGCACCGCGGAGGCGATCGGCACCCTGGAGGTGCTGCCCCGGATCACCGTCGACTACCGCGGAACCCAGCTCTCCGAGATGGATGTGGAGGCGGTGCTCGCCCGCCGGCCGCAGATCGTCCTGATCGACGAGCTGGCCCACACCAACGCTCCCGGGGTTAGTCACCACAAGCGCTGGGAGGACATCGAGGAGATCCGCGACGCGGGCATCGACGTGATCACGACGATGAACATCCAGCACCTCGAATCGGTCAAGGACGTGGTCGAGCGGATCACCGGGATCACCGTCCACGAGACCGTTCCCGACACCGTCCTGGACCGCGCCGACGAGGTTCAGTTCATCGACATCACGCCCGAGGCTCTCCGCAAGCGGATGCGCCACGGCAACGTCTACCCGCAGGAGCGGGTGGACATGGCGCTGCGCAACTTCTTCCGTCCGGGCAACCTGGCGGCGCTCCGCGAGCTGGGGCTCAGGTTGGTGGCGGAGCGGGTCGAGGTGGAGCGCGGAGGCGTCCAGGCACCACCGGAGGACGTCCTGACCGCCGTCTCCGGGGGACCGACGGCGGAGGCGCTGATCCGGCGCGGCGTGCGCCAGGCGCGGCGGCGGCGCGGCTTCTGCACCGTCGTCCACGTGCGCTCCATCGCGGACCTGGCCGGGGAATCCGGGCCCGAGGCGGGCTGGCACCGGCTCGCCGTCGAGTTGCAGACCACGGTCCTCGAGCCGGAGTCTCACGACATCGCCGCCACCCTGGTGTCCATCGCCCGCGAGCGTGGCTGCCGCCACGTGGTGATGGGGGAGCCGCATCCCCGCGGCTTCTTCGCCGGGATGCGCCGGACGGTGGTCGACCGCGTCATCGAGGGCCTCCCCGACACCGATGTCCACGTCATCGCCCGCTACGCCGCCGCCCCCTACGCCCCGCAGAACCGCCCCGATCCCGACTCCCTGCTCAAGAACATGAAGGAGCCTCGCCGCCGCGGCGGGCTCCGCCTCTACATCAGCTACGCACGCGGAGCCGGAGCGACCACCAGGATGCTCGACGAGGCCAGGCGGCGGGCGGCGCGAGGGACCGACACGGTGGTCGGGGCGGTGAGCGGGGGAGGCGCCTCCCGGCTCGGCAGCCTCACGCTCCTCGGCGGCCCCGGCTCGCCGGCGTCCCGCGGAGTGCTCGACGTGGAGGCACTGCTCACCCGCAACCCCGACGTCGTCGCGATCGATGACCTGGCCGGATTGACAACCACGGGGCGGCTCGTCGCCCTCGTGCTGCCCCGGATCCGCGCCGCCGGGATCAACGTCATCGGAACCGTGCACCTCACCGACCTGCGCAGCACGGTGGCCCTGATGGGGACGCTGCTCAACCGCCCGGCGGACCGGCCGGTCCTCGACGACTCCTCGGTCGATCCCGCCGACGAGGTCGAGCTCGTCGACGTCCCGCCGGCCGAGCTGGAGGAGAGGTTGCGCCAGGGGGAGATCATGCCCCCCGGTGAGGCCATCAAGGCCCTCCAGGGCGAGTTCCGCCCCGAGGTGCTCACGGCGCTCCGCGAGATGGCGCTGCGCCGGGTGGCAGAGCACTGCGATCGGCGCCTGGTCGCCTACATGAGCACGGCCCGCATCAACGAGCCGTGGGAGGCTCGCCCCCGGGTCCTGGTGCTGGTCCCGCCCCAGCCCGGCCAGGATGCCGTCATCCGGCGTGCCGCCGCCCACGCCGCCCGGAGGGACGACGCCCTGACCGCGGTCTCGGTGCGCCGCGCCGCTCGCAGCGACGACGAGAAGCGGCTGCTCGGGGGATACGCCACTCTCACCCATCAGCTGGGTGGTGAGTTCGTGACCATCGACGGCAACGACGTGGCCGCCACCGTCGCCGCCTATGCACGCGGTCACCGGATCACCGAGATCCTGGTGATGCGGAGCGGCCGCAACAGCAGCTCCAAGACCCTCCGCCGGCTCATCCGGCTGATGGCCGACGTGGACGTGCACGTCGTCGCCGCCAACGACGAGTGAGGCCCCGGTCACCTCGACCGGTCTAGCTCCGCGGATCGGCGGGGGATGCCGCGGGGAGGGTGAACGCGAAGTGCGCGCCCTCGCCCTCCTCCGAATCCTCGATCCACACCCGTCCGGCGTGGGCCTCGACCAGGCCTCGGACGATGGCCAGTCCCAGCCCGGTGCCGCTCGGCACCGCACCGCGGGCGGTCTCCTCCGTCTCCCCGTCGGTCACACCGCGCACGAAGCGCTCGAAGATCCGCTCCCGCTGCGCCACCGGCACCCCGGGCCCCTGGTCGATGACCCGGATGACGACCATCGAGCGCTTGCCCGGGGCCGCCTCGACGGTGATCGGCGTCCCCGGCGGCGCGTGGCGGTCGGCGTTCTGGAGCAGGTTGTCGAGGATCTGTCCCAGTCGATCCCAGTCGGCGAGCACCTCCAGCCCGTCGGGGGGCAGGTCGATCGCCACCGACCGGCTCGGGGATGCCAGGCGCAGCCGGGCGGCCGCCGCCTCGACGGCGTCGCCCAGGTCGATCTCCACCGGGTCGATGGTCAGCGCGTGTGCCTCGATGCGGGCCATGTCGAGCAGATCGGAGACCAGCCGCTCGAGGCGGCGGGCCTGGCCGATGATCGCCTCCACATCGCCATGCACGGTGGCGGGGAGGCGCGGGCGCCCCAGCAGGTCGGTGGCGCCGGTCAGGATGCTCGCCAGCGGGGTGCGCAGCTCGTGAGAGACGTTGGCGAGCAGGTCGGAACGCAGCCGATCCGACGCCTCCAGCACCCGCACCTGCTGCTGGGTCTGGGCGAGCCGCACCGCCACCGCCGCCGCCTCCGTCTGCTCGCGCTCCAGCTGCTCCAGCTGCTCATTGGTGTGGCGCACCTGGGCGGTGAGCCGCTCCGCTTCGATCTGGGCATGGCGGCGTCCCGAGGCGACACCTCCAGCCCCGACCGCGACCGCGGCGAAGACCACCAGGTCGATCAGGTCGCTGGGGTCGGCGATGGTGAGGGTGTGCACCGGGGGGATGAAGAAGTAGTCGACGAGCACGAAGCTGAGTGCCGCGGCGGTGAGCGCGGAGGGGAGACCGGTCACGGTCCCGAGCACCGCCACCAGGGCCAGGTAGAGGAAGACGTAGTCGCGCGCCGAGGCGGACCCGACCATGCTGAGGAGCCCGGTGATGACGATGGGCCCGCCGATCGCCGCCACCAGCCCCGCCAGGGCGGTGAGATGGCCGCGCCCGCTGCTCGTCGCCATGGGTGCGATTGTGCGGTGCGGCAGGGCCGGTTGGGGAGCGGGGGCCGCGCTCCTCTACCGGGGCGGCGTGCCGTCCAGCTCGCGGGTCACGTCGTCGCCATGGAGCCGGAGCTGCCGGGCGCGCAGACCTCGCCGGATGCCGCGCACCTCAGGCACGGCCGCCAGGGCACACGCGGCCGCCACGGCCACGAGCACTCCCCCCAGCCATTGAGGGCTGAGCAGCAGCGCCGTGACCCCGGCCGCGAGGAGTGCGCCGCAGCAGCAGACGAGCACTGCCACGACGACCACGAGGCCGACCATCTCCGCCGGCTCCCGGGCCGACGCCACCCGGGAGCGGACGCCCTGCATGTCCACCACCGGCTGGCCCGCCTGCCGGGAGCGGGCGAGCTTCCGGAGGAACGGTGCGAGCAGGATCGCGGCCAGCCATGCCCAGCGAAGCACGAGTCCATGCTAACCGGGGGCGCCCGCAGGAGCGTGGTACATTCGCCCGGCAACTCATTCGGAGGGAGAAGATGGTCCGCGCCTACGTGCTCATCAGCGCCACCGCCGGCAAGGCCCTGGACGTCGCCACCAAACTCCACGGACAGGAGGGGATTCTCAAGGCTGACGCGATCAGCGGCGAGTACGACGTCATCGCCGAGGTCGAGGCGCGCGACATCGCCGGCATCGGCAAGCTGATCGTCGAGAAGGTCCAGGCCGCCGACGGGGTTTTCAAGACCATCACCTGCCTGGTGATCCAATAGGGGCTCCCGCAGCGGTCACCTCGGGAGCCTCCGGCCTTGCCGGGCTCATCTCACAGTCGGCAGAGCGGCTCCGCGCGAGCCCGCATCTGCGCCACTCCCTGTACGGCTGGCTCGCGGTCGGGCTGGTCTCCGGTGAGGCGTTCACGCTCGCCATCGCCGGGCTGCACGGCGGCGGCTGGGTGGTCGCCGGCCTGCTCACCCTCGCTGGCTGGCTGGTGGTCGCGCTGGTCATGGCCGGAGGCGCCACCATGCTGGTGCGCCCCGACGGCAGCCGTGTCGACGTCTACGGGGTGCCCAACGGGCTGTCGGCGATCCGCGCCTGGCTCTGCCCGCCGCTCCTGCTCTGCACCGCCTGGTCGCTCCCGGACCGGCTCGGCCTCATCCTCTGGATCTTCATCGGCGGATCGGTGGGGATGCTGGACGCGGTCGACGGGTGGGTCGCCCGCCGCTGGGGCCCGGTGACCCAGCTCGGCAAGGCGATCGACCCCGCCACCGACGCCCTCTTCTTCAGCGTCGGCGCGCTGGGCAGCGTCTGGCTGGGCATCTTCACCTGGTGGCTGGCCGTCCTCGTCGTGGTCCGCTACATCGGCCCGCTGCTGCTCACGCCGGTGGTCTTCCTCCTCCGGCGGCGGCCCGAGCTGGTGCGCACCAGTTGGGGCCGCTACAGCACCATGCTCACCGGTCTGGTCCTCTTCGTCTGCATGCTGGTCAAGGTCTGGGGCGGGCCGGTCACCCTGGTCAACCTGGTGGTCGGCCTGCCGCTGCTCATCCCCACCACCGTGCTCCATTTCCGCTCGCTGATCGAGCGGGTGGTCTCCGCGCCCCGCGCGCCGGACCCGAGGACAGCCACGGCTCCCTGATCGGCCCAGGGGTCGGAGCCGGTCCCGCGCTCATAATCGGGCCGCCGTGCGTGCTGTCATCAAGTCCTCCCCCCGCCCCGGTATCACCATCACCGACGCTCCCGAGCCCTCCGCCGGTCCCGGCGATGTCCTCCTCCGGGTGGTCGCCGCCTCGATCTGCGGTACCGATATCCACCTTTACGACTGGAACCCCTGGGCGCAGGCCCGGGTTCACCTGCCCCGGGTCATGGGCCACGAGATCTGCGGCGAGGTCATCGCGCTCGGGGAGGGGGCGGATGGCCGCGTGCGGGTCGGCGACCGGGTCGCGGTCGAATCCCACATCGTCTGCCATCGCTGCCCGGAGTGCCTGCGCGGCGACTACCACGTCTGCGCCAACACGCGGATCGTCGGTGTCGACGCCGACGGCGGATTCGCCACCCTCGTGGCGCTCCCCGCCGAGAACGTCTGGCCGGTCGGCCCCGAGATGGCTCCGGCGGTCGCCGCCGCCATGGAGCCCTTCGGCAACGCCGTCCACGCCTGCTCCTGCGGGGACCTGGAGGGCGCCACCGTCGCCGTCTTCGGCTGCGGCCCGATCGGCTGCGCCGCGGTGGCGGTGGCCAAGGCACGGGGGGCCGCGCGGGTGATCGGGGTCGAGCCCAACCGATACCGGCTCGAGCTGGCCGAGCGGATGGGCGCCGACGTCCTGGTCCAGTGCGGGGAGGGGAGCGCTGAGACGGAGGTCCGCCGAGCCGCGGGCGGCGACGTCGACTGCGCGCTGGAGATGAGCGGAGCACCGGTGGCGGTGGTCGCGGCCACTCGCTTGGTCCGATCCGGAGGGTGGGTCTCTCTGCTCGGCATCGGCGACGCTCCCACGACCCTCGACCTCTCCCCGGACGTGGTGATGCGCGGCGTGACCCTCTTCGGGGTGACCGGACGGCGGCTGTACGCCACCTGGGAGGAGACCTCCCGGTATCTGCGGAGTGGCGCGATCGACGCCGAGGCACTGATCACCCACCGCTTCGCCATGGCCGACATCGAGGAGGCGATCCGGCTCATCAAGTCCGGACGCTGTGGCAAGGTGTCGCTGCAGCCATGACCGAGATACCGCGTCCCTCCGAGGCGGTCCAGGCACTCGACCGGTCGCTCGCCGCCGACCTCGACCGGCTCCGCGCGGAGGGCCTCTACCACCCGCTCCGGGTCCTGGAGTCCCCGCAGGGGCATGAGGTGACGATCGCCGGCCAGAGGCTGATCAACCTCAGCAGCAACAATTACCTCGGCCTCAACACCCACTCCCGCGTGGTCGAGGCGGCGGTCGCGGGGGCGCGGAAGTGGGGCGCCGGCACCGGCGCCGTCCGCACCATCGCCGGGACCCAGTCGGTTCACCAGGAGCTCGAGGTGCGCCTCGCCGCCTTCAAGCGGACCGAGGCCGCGCTGGTCTTCCAGAGCGGTTACACCGTCAACGTGGGCGTGCTCAGCGCGCTGCTCGAGGAGGGCGATGTCGTCGTCAGCGACAAGCTCAACCACGCCTCGATCATCGACGGCATCCGGCTCACCAAGGCGGACCGCATCCTCTACGAGCACTGCGACCTCGACGATGCGGAGCGGGCCCTGACGCAGGCGCAGGCCAAGGGATACCGGCGCATCCTCCTGGTGACCGACGGCGTCTTCTCCATGGACGGCGACATCGCTCCCCTTCCCGGCCTGGTGGAGCGCGCCGAGCGTCATGGGGCGGCGGTGATGGTCGACGACGCCCACGCCACCGGCGTGCTCGGCGACCACGGGCGGGGGAGCACCGACCACTTCGGCCTCCATGGCAGGGTGGCGCTCAACATCGGCACCCTCTCCAAGGCGGTCGGGGTGGTGGGCGGATACGTCGCCGCCAGCCAGACCGTGCGCGACCACCTCATCCAGAAGGCCCGCCCCTTCCTCTTCTCCTCCAGCCATCCGCCCGCGGTGGCCCTCTCGTGCGTCGCCGCCATCGACGTCCTGGAATCCGAGCCGGAGCTGATGGAGCGGCTGTGGGAGAACACCCACCGCTTCAAGGAGGGGCTCGCCGGTCTCGGCTTCGACATCGGAGCCAGCCAGACCCCGATCACGCCGGTGATGTGCGGCGATGCGGCGATCGCAACCCAGCTCTCCGACCTGCTCCTGGAGCGGGGGGTCTTTGCCCAGGCGATCGGCTTCCCGACCGTCCCGCTCGGCAGGGCCAGGATCCGCACCATCGTGACCGCCACCCACACCCACGGTGAGCTGGACCGCGCCCTCGAAGCCTTTGCGGATGCCGGGCGCCGTCTCGGGCTGGTCGGAGGGTGAGCGGCAGAGGGAGGTCGGCGCCGCCTCTGCCGGGCGCCGTTCGCATTGACGGCGGAGCCACGGCCCCCTCCCGTAACGGGCTCCTGCCGGTGGACTTCTGGTGGATGACACCTCGAGGGAGGCGCTGACATCGCCCGTCGCACCGATGCCGAGCTCGAGGAGGAGCGTCAGCTGATCCTGGCGGCGCAGCAGGACCGGGCAGCGTTCGCGCCGCTCTACGAACGCTACGTCGACCAGATCTTCGCCTACATCTACACCCTCACCAGGGACCGGGAGCTCGCCGAGGACGTGACCGCCGCAACCTTCGCCAAGGGCTTGGAGGAGCTGCCGCGCTTCGAATGGCGCGGCGTGCCCTACTCGTCGTGGCTCTACCGCGTCGCCTCCAACCTGGTCGCCCGGCAGCGCCGCCGGCCGGCGTGGATCGAGCTGGCCCCTGGCCTGGCGAGCGACGAGCCGTCGCCGCTCGAGGAGGTGGAGAGAAACGACCGCGCCGCCGAGGTCCGCGCCGCGGTCCGGTCCCTCCCCGACGATCAGCGCCAGGCGGTGGCGCTCCGCTTCGGCGGGGAGATGCACAACCGCGAGATCGCCGAGATCATGGGCCGCAGCGAGGGGGCGGTCAAGCTGCTCACCTTCCGTGCCCTGACCACGCTCCGCAAGCGTTTCGGTGCGCCACTACCGGAGGAGGCGCGCCGCGCTGCCGAGCTGCACCAGGAGACGCAGCGGCGGCGTCCCCCCGTGCTTCCGCCGGATCTTGCCGAGGGCCGGGGATGATCGACGACGTCGAGCGGCTCGATGCCGCGCTCAATCGCCAGCGGATCGGGGCCAGCGTCGAGGACCTGCCGCCCTCGCTCCGGGGCCTCGTCCAGCTCGCCGTGGAAGTCGGCGACTCCTACCGCGTGAACAGCCTGACCCCCGCTGAGCGTGAGCGGATCTACGCCGAGGCGCTGGTCCGGCTGGAGGCCGCCCACCGTCACCTCTGGCAGCGGATCGACGGCCGCGGCGCCGCGGTCATCGGAGGCGCAGCCGCGGTCACCGCGGTGGCGGCGGCCATCAGCGTGGGGGTGATCCTCGGGCACCGCGGCCATCGACTCGGGCCGGCGGCCGTCTAGCACCCTTCGTGGACCCCGGGAGGGGACAGGCAGGGCGGCCCGCGATACAGTCGGCCCATGGCCACTGATGACGAACCCGAGGGTCTGGACGACCGCGAGCGCGCGCGCAACCGGCGACGAGACCGCAAGCAGCGTCCCCGCATGGTTGTCGACAACGCCGGCGTGAAGCGCGTGCTCCAGGCCCTCGCCTTCCGGAGGCGACGGGACGCCGCGGGTCCACGCGAGGGGTCGCCGACGCCCTGAGGCGGGGCCACCGGCTCTCGCGCCGGGCTGCAACAGCCGGTGACGGCCGGACCCAGGCGCCACTGGCGTAGCCGACAATGGGCCGATGTCCGAGACGGGCGCCCCTGCACCTCCCCCGGAGCACCCGCCGTCCGGCTCGCCGCCCCCGCCCGGTGGGAGTCCGATGCCGGATCCCGGTGCGGCGCCTGGCGCCGTTCCGCCGCCGCTGGCCCCCCCGCCTCCCGGGTACGGGGCCCCTCCCGGGTACGGCCCGCCCCCCGGCTACGGCCC
>Ga0224557_1000213_pt1 | contig 67485 bp, 66 predicted proteins | sample 714S31014metaG_FD_180677 | JGI IMG/M metagenome (GOLD analysis project Ga0224557, IMG submission 180677) | Peat soil microbial communities from Stordalen Mire, Sweden - 717 S3 10-14 | ecosystem: Environmental > Terrestrial > Soil > Wetlands > Peat | place: Sweden: Norrbotten County, Stordalen...
GAGTTAACTGGCATCCAGAGCCAGACCCTCGAATTGCTCGGCGTGCCCGAGGCAGCGTTTCTCGGCTGATCAACACCGCGCCGAAAATTCACGCGAAATCATGCCCGAGATGTGCGGAAAGTAGGTCCGGGCTCATCACCCGGAGTGCTGTCAGGCCGGCTTTCCAAATTTTCACGGTCGGATAGCTGATGTGCATCAACGGTGCCGGCTTCGGGCGTGATACCCCGAAGTGCGGCGCCACCTTCTAACCCACATGAGTACACGACGATGGCACGTATGCGAACTGGCGCTCTGCGCAAACTACACGCTGACCTTGGTCAGATTTTGGCTGATTACGATGCGAGCTGTGCTGAGCAATCCGCAGCGGCCGACGAAGAGGACGACAGCGCCGCGTCGGCACAATCCAAACTCGCTGCCGGTCACGCTCACGACGAAGCCCCGCGCGGTGGCGTTTCCATGACCGAAGCGTTCCCCGGCTTCACCCACAACGGGCCGCTACGTCGCAAATGAGCGAGACGCCGCCCGACAAGGCCGAACGTGAACGGCGAGAGCGCTACAGCACGTCGCCTCAAGGGCGCGCGAATAACCGCGCACGCCAGCGGCGATACCGCGAGCGACTGCGCACCGAGGAAGAGGTTGAAGACGATGTGCAACCAACGCCAACTAAGCAACGATGAATTGGCCGTGTTGATGTCGGTCCACGCTGGCATGTCGCCCGCGCAGTATCAGGCCATTACAGAGACACAACTGACGGTCGATCCCGAAAACCCGGACGAGTTGAGCGTGCTCGCATGGTCGCAAAGTGATCGCTTGCAATTCTTGCTCGCAGCGGCCCGCACATACGGGCGCCCCAACTGAGGATTTGAAGATGAGCGCAAGACTTGTTAACGGCATTCTCTACGATCATACCGTTCTCGCGATGGACAGCATGCCCGCGCCTGCCCTTGTCCCCGACGCCACGCTTGACATCGATGACATGCGTATCACCGTGGATGCAGACGGCGAGATAACCCTAATTTTACCGAGGAAAACGAAATGACCACCAAAGACACTAATCAGCTCCGCACGCAACTGCTACGAAATGGCTACGCAGTTGACGCCGGTGTCATCGACACTCACCGCAGCCCCGACGCACGATGGGCGCATACACACCTCGCGATTATTCGCGTCGATGCGCCGAAGGATTTCACCAGCAAGGTTTTCGCTGTGGCCGATGAGCCCGCCGCTATCGTTGGTGTGAGCCCCACGAGTGCCGTGATGCTGTTTCGTGTGGATGACGGCGGGCGCTATGACGCTTCGACGTATCCGTATTTCCGCAAGGAGGTACGCAACGAATTCGTGCTTGACGGCAAAAAGCAGTGTTTTTTCGCAGTGACATCGACCGCGCAAACAATCGATGTAGCCGCGTTCACCTGGCTTGATGGGCGCTCACCCAGCACAACCCATAGGAGCCAACTGCCCCCGCTTTTTCTCGACTCAGCGCCCGGTTTAGGCGGCGCCATCGAGGCGTTGTTGAAGGAGGCTGGCGGTAGATGGGGGCCGCTGGAAATGCCCAAGACCGTCATGGAGCTGCGCTTGGAAAAAGCCCGCGCAGAGCGCGCAGCGCGTGAAGCTGCCGGTATCGTGGAAGAAGAAGACACGCCCGAATCCACTGATGAGAAATTGGTTGCCGCGAATCCCAAGTTGCGTGCGACAGACGGCCCTATCGGCGTGCTAGTTCATGAAGCCCGCCGCCGCGTGGATGCTCGCAACGAAGCCACGCGAGAGGAAAAGAAACGGCAGGCCCAAGAGAAAAAGGACGCTGACAAGCGTGCCAAGGATATGGCCGCTCACGTGGGAGCATCCACATGAAACCAATACCTTACCCAGTCGCCCAAAGCGACCTTATATGCGCCGTCCAAATTATCTCGCGGTTCCAATTCCCGCTGACTGTAGAGGGCGCTGAGAAATGCGAGCGCGTGATACGTGCTGGCCTCGACAAACAGGACACGCCCTTTTGGACAGACCCAGTGTATCTCCGGCACACGATCTCCCGGGCGCAATGGATTGTGCGGATAGTGCGGCAAGACCGTATCGGGCCGCGATCCGGCGAGTTTTACGAAAACCTCGGTACTGAAGTGCCAACGTTTACCCTTGAAATGCCGCCAGGGGGCTCACCGGACGAGCGTGTGGTCATTACGGCGCCGGTGGTGTAGCGATGCGCCCCGCCCCCATTACCGATGAAGCGCGGCGGGACGTTACGGCGCCCCAGCGCAGATGGGAGCAAGAGAACCGAGAAGCGTATCTGCAATATCGTCGCGCCTACTACCGACGAAATCGAGACCGATTATTGGCGATGCAGCGGGCGCGGCGCGCGATGCGTTGCTGTCCGCTGAGTGCCGAGGGTGAATGAATATCGTGACGCGCGACGATGCCCGCCGCGAGGGTTGGCGTTACTACTGCACCGGCCAACCATGCCGGCACGGTCACATGGCTGAGCGATATGTCGCTAGTGGGCGCTGTGTCCCATGCGGCCTTGCTGATACCGCTGCCCGGGCTCGCAGCAAATACCACCGGATTCGCAGTGTGGCTGTATAGTCCGTTAACGCTCAAAATTCGCGGGTAACGATCCTCGCTGAATTTCGGACAACAAGCCTTTGGCGCTGGCTTCGCGAAATTTCTCGGAACCGAACGGCATTGCGGTTTGACACCACCACTCGTCAATCTTTGTCGCAGCTCTGATTGCCGGAACCAGCTTCAGCGGGAATTTGATGCATTTATCCGCTGAGGGTGAAAAGCCGATCAATAGATATACATTCGGATTGCTCTGTGGCGCAAGCCAAAAGCGAGGATGCAACAAAGCTTCCGAGAGTCGTAGCGCTACCAGGTCTGCGTCTTCTTGACTCGAAACTTGGCGGCGTTCAATAGCATGTCTGAGGTTCTTGGAGCTTATAAGCACTTTGCGCGCTATCGTTGGGATTCCGCGCACTGTCACTGCTGCATCGGATATCTCGCCTAAGAGTTGGTCCGCCAGCTCAAGCAATGCCGCATTTCGATAACCGCGGGTTGATTGCACTGCCGTGTAGGCGCTAGTTAGCGATGCAGCGTGGTGCGCGTGGGCGGACACGATCGCGGACTGCGTACCGGGCGGCAGCATAGATTTGTCGTCACTCGTCAGGCGAATGCTAGGATTATAGCGCGTGATGCTTCGTCGTCGGCGCACCGTGGCTATGGCCCGATGCGCTCCGCACTGTGAGCACCGTAGGCGCTCCACGACGCTGGCCAACGTCGCTTCCCATCCGGCGGAACACCGCGGGGTCTGCCTCGCGCACGTGGCCACAATGCCCGCACTTGAGCATCAGCACGTACTGCCCGCCGTGGTCCGATAGTTTAACGACGGAGAGCGGCGGGCGCGGGGGCGTCATGCCGCGATTGTCGCGAGCCCCGGCCGTTGGCGTCCATCCAGTTCGGGGGCGGCGCCCACCCTGTATAGACGACGGCCTTAGCGGCGTACTATATGGGGCTTGTCAATACAGGAAGCATCGATTATGGGCATTGAAGCATTATGGGCGGTTCAGTTCACCGGCGCACGTGGCTTAAGCGCACGTAAGTCCGGGGGCGTCCTGATTTTCGAGACCGGCCGTATTTTTGGCGGCGACACCTGGCAGTGGTATACGGGTTCTTATAATCGCGACCCCAAGACAGGGCGTATAACTTGCCGCATTCAAACTGGCGTTCATTTTACCGAGGGCGGGGAGTCTATTTTTGGCGGGCTGCTCCGTGCCCAAGTGTTGATAGGCGAAATCAACGTGGCCGACGATCAAAAAACGGCAACCGCACGACTAATCGATGAGGCCGACCCGCAAACGACCTTGAACGCAACCCTCGCCTGGGTCGATAGGTTGCCGTAGGTCGCACATGAAGTTGCACACACCCATATTCCTCAGCGCACTAATCATTGGAGCGCCGGCAATTTCGTCGCCAGTGCTACTTGAGTGCGTCACCGAGAACCCCGCCACGGCTCGCGGCATCACGCATCAAATCGCCTTTGATGAATTAGCCCAAACTGTAGCGCTAGATGGCCGCAAACCGGTCAAGGCTCGAATCACGGACACTCTAATCACTTGGACAAGCACCGATCAGTATGGGACTTATGCTTGGCGGGTTGATCGGTTAAGCGGGGCGTGGAGCGCATTCAATGGGAGCGGCGTCAATGGGAAATGCACTGCGCCACCGTCTCGACAGTTCTAAGGGGCCTGCGTGCGTCGCGCGCGCGCCGTGACAGCAAGGATGCAACAATGACACTAACTTGCCCACCGATTCTAAATTCGATTGGGCTTGGCCTCGGAATGATCGGGGTTGTGATGATATTCGTCTATGGGCCGCCCCAGCCGAACCTTGATGAAGGTGTGAAGCGGATTGTTATGCCTGCCACCAAGATGCCAGATGGCCGCACTGCCGCTGAGCATGATGCCGACGTGATACGGCTCCGTGGGCGACACTCGATAATGTCCAAGACGGGACTGGCTCTGGTGTTCGTCGGCTTTGCCTTCCAGCTTTGGGCCGTTTGGGTGTGATGCGAATCGGTCGCAAGCCCCCGGACGTTGGCGTCCACCCAGTACGCCGGCGCCGGCAACATTGTATGAACGCCATAACGAAAAAGGCCGCTCGCGCGCAACGGGCGGCCGTGATCGAGCAAAGCGCGGTGAGTTGCTACGCCGTGATTTTTACCTCAACTTCGCGAATCTGCTTGTAGTAATCCCCGGCGTGGCTGTGCGACGTTCGATTTTGAGAGTTGCAGCCAATACGCGCGCCGCTGTTCGGCGAGGCCGTTCCACCACGCCATCCCCAGCACATCGTCAGCCGTTGGCTTCCTGGCATCCAACGGGCTCATTTCCGATTGCCCGCGCGCTTGAGTTTCACTAGGGCGCCGCGCACGTAAGTGCGTTTCTCCAATGGCTTGGCCGTTCGGCGCCCTGTGTCCGCTAGCGCCGTCAATCGGGTGGGCTGGCGTTGCGCTAAAATATGTAAAGCTTGCATCGTAGGTACCTCCTTGATGTGGGCCAGGGCCGGCAGGGCGCGTCAACGCTCTGTCTGCCCGATTTATCGATCCACACCAAGAATAGTCCCGGCAAACCCCCGAAACCGTGACCGATTGCGCGTCTTAGCCGTCTGTGGTTACACAGCGCTTACATAGAACCAAAGACAACTCGAAAATCGGTCGTTTTTGAGAGCGTAAAATCGGCCGTAAGTGACTGATTTTAAAGGCTGGCTCCCCGGGACGGATTCGAACCGCCGACCAACGGATTAACAGTCCGTCGCTCTACCACTGAGCTACCGGGGAATTGAAAGAGGCGCGGATTGTCGAGAAGCCGGACCTTTAAGTCAAGAAGCGGTGGCGGTAGGGCGGATGTTCGCGCTTGCGCGAAACTCGCGAGCGGGCGCTCGGCGGGGACCCATCCTGAAGCTCACGAATGTCCGACGATGGCGTGCGGGACGTAGGGTGCCTCGAGCTGTGCGATCTCGGCGGCGGTGAGGTTGAGCGCGAGGGCGGCGACGGCGTCCTCGAGATGTTGGGGCTTGGAGGCGCCGACGATGGGGGCGGTGACGACGGCTTTCTGCGCCACCCAGGCGAGGGCAACTTGGGCTCGGGGCACTCCGCGGGCGGCGGCCACCGAGGCGACCGCGTCGACGATGCGCTTGTCGGCGTCGATGTGGGAGGCGTAAAGGGCGTTGCCGTAGATGTCGGTGTGGGTGCGCGGCGTCTCGGTGTCCCAGGGGCGGGTGAGGCGGCCGCGGGCGAGCGGGCTCCATGGCAGGACGCCAATCCCTGCATCGGCGCACAGCGGCATCATCTCGCGCTCTTCTTCCCGGTACAGCAGATTGTAGTGGTCTTGCATGCTGACGAACCGGGTCCAGCCATTCTGTTTCGCGACATGCAGCGCCTTGCTGAATTGCCAGGCGTACATGGACGAGGCGCCGATATAGCGTGCCTTGCCGGCCTTGACGACGTCGTGGAGCGCTTCGAGGGTCTCCTCGATCGGCGTGGTGTAGTCCCAGCGGTGGATCTGGTAGAGATCGACGTAATCGGTGTGTCGAGGCGTCCGAGGCTCGCATCGATGGCGGTGAAGATGGCCTTGCGGGACAGCCCGCCGCCGTTTGGCGCCTTGCTCATGGGGAAGAAGACCTTGGTCGCCAGCACCACCTCATCCCGGCGGGCGTAGTCCTTGAGCGCGCGGCCGATGATTTCCTCGGAAGTGCCGTCCGAATAGCCATTGGCCGTGTCGAAGAAATTGATGCCGGCCTCGACGGCTTGCTTGATGAGCGGGCGGCTCTGCGCTTCGGGCAGCGTCCACGGGTGATCGCCGCGCTCGGGGACACCGAACGTCATGCAGCCGAGGCAGAGCTGGGAGACCTTGAGGCCTGTCGATCCTAAATTCACATATTTCATAGAGTTACAGATTAAAGTTCGACGGCAGCCCGGCTGGTGTCATTCAAGCGCGCTTCGCGACCGCGGCCCCGGAGGCCAGCAGCCGCTCGATGCGGCGCAGCGCGTCCTCGAGCGTCTGCATGCTGCACGCGAAAGAGATCCGGATGTGACCGGGCGCGCCGAAGCCGGACCCCGGCACGACGGCAACGCCGGCTTCGACCAGCAGGTACTCGGCGAAGGCGTTGTCGTCCTTGATGCCGAGGGCGCGCATGGCGCCGCTGACATCGGCGAAGGCGTAGAAGGTGCCGGCGCCGGGCCGGCAGGAGATGCCGGGAATGGCATTGAGGCCGGCGACCACGAAATCATGGCGCTCCTTGAACGCCTTGTTCATGTCCGTCACGCAGGTCTGGTCGCCGTTGAGCGCGACGGTGGCGGCGCGCTGCGAGATGCTGGAGGCGTTCGACGTCGACTGGCCTTGTATGGTCGCCATCGCGGCCACGAGTTCCTTGGGGCCCCCGCAGTAGCCGATTCGCCATCCGGTCATCGCGTACGCCTTCGACACGCCGTTGATGGTGACCGTGCGGCCATAGAGCTGCGGATTCGCCTGGGCAAAGCTCGTGAACGGCTCGGGCGCCCAGTGGATGTGTTCGTACATTTCATCGGAAGCGATGACGATCTGCGGGTGTTGGTCGAGTACGGCGCCCAACGCCTGCAGCTCGGCGCGCGTGTAGGCGGCCCCGGTGGGGTTGCTGGGGCTGTTCAGAAACAGCAGCTTGGTGCGCGGCGTGATCGCCGCGGCGAGTTGCGCCGGGGTGATCTTGTAACCCTGATCGGCGCCACCATACACGCTGACAGGAACGCCGTCGGCGAGTATCGCCATATCCGGGTAGGATACCCAGTAGGGTGCGGGAATGATGCATTCGTCGCCCGGATCGAGCAGCGCGGCGCAGAGGTTGAAACAGGTTTGCTTCGCGCCCGATGAGACGAGAATTTGATTCCGTTCGTAAGTGAGTGTGTTGTCGCGCTTGAACTTCGCGATGATGGCGTCTTTGAGCTCGGCGGTGCCGTCGACTGCGGTGTAGCGTGTGAGCCCTAAGCGGATCGCCGCGACGCCCGCATCCGCGATGTGGATCGGCGTGTCGAAATCCGGCTCGCCGGCCCCTAGACCGATGATGTCCTTGCCTTCCGCCTTGAGCTTGGCGGCCCGCGCGGTGACCGCTAGAGTCGGGGACGGTTTTACTTTTTGTACGCGCTTCGAGAGGTGGACGGCCAAGTGGAACTACCTATGTAAAAAAGGGGCGCCAGAGTGTACGAAAATTGGGACGCGGGCGCCAGTTTGCAGGTGCTCCATGACCCTCGACATGAGAGACTACAGCCATGAATTTTGAGCTCTTTTCAGATTATTCGCCGGCGGGCGACCAGCCCCAGGCCATCGAGAAACTGGTGGACGGGCTCACCTGCGGTCTCGCGCACCAGACATTGCTCGGCGTCACCGGATCGGGAAAGACCTTCACCATCGCCAATGTGATCCAGCAGGTGCAGCGCCCGACGCTGGTGTTGGCGCACAACAAGACCTTGGCGGCGCAGCTGTACGGCGAGTTCAAGACCTTCTTCCCCAAGAACGCGGTCGAATACTTCGTCTCGTACTACGACTACTACCAGCCCGAGGCCTACGTGCCGTCCTCCGACACCTTCATCGAGAAGGATGCGTCGATCAACGAGCACATCGAGCAGATGCGCCTGTCGGCGACCAAGGCGCTGTTGGAGCGGCCGGATTCCATCATCGTGGCCACGGTATCGGCGATCTACGGCTTGGGCGACCCGCAGGCGTATCTCAGCATGGTGCTGCACATGTCGCGCGGCGACCGCCTGGACCAGCGCAAGCTGTTGCGGCGCCTGGCCGACATGCAATACACGCGCAATGAAATCGATCTGCACCAGGGCACCTATCGGGTGCGCGGCGATGTCATCGATATTTTCCCGGCCGAATCCGAGCGCGAAGCGGTGCGCGTCGAATTGTTCGACGATCAGATCGACTCTTTGAGCTTCTTCGATCCGCTCACCGGCGAGATCCTGCGCAAGGTGCCCCGCCTCACGGTCTATCCGTCGACGCATTACGTGACGCCGAAGGAGCGTGTGATCTCGGCCGTGGATTCGATCCGCGAGGAGCTGCGCGCCCGACTGCTCGACTTGCATGGCGCCGGCAAATTGGTCGAGGCGCAGCGCCTGCAACAGCGCACGCAGTTCGATCTCGAAATGATGAACGAGGTCGGCTATTGCGCCGGCATCGAGAATTATTCGCGCTATCTGTCGGGACGCACGGCGGGCGAGCCGCCGCCCTGCCTGTTCGACTATCTGCCGAAGAACGCACTGCTGGTGATCGACGAAAGCCATCAGACCATCCCGCAGCTGGGCGCCATGTACAAGGGCGATCGGTCGCGCAAGGAAACCTTGGTGGAGTACGGATTCCGGCTGCCCTCGGCGCTCGACAATCGGCCGCTGCGGTTCGAAGAATTCGAACAGCTCTCGCCGCAGGCCATTTACGTCTCCGCGACGCCGTCCGCCTACGAGAAGGCCAAGTCCGGCCAGGTCATCGAGCAGGTGGTGCGGCCGACCGGTCTGATCGACCCGGTGGTGGAGATCCGCCCGGTCCGCGCCCAGGTGGACGATCTGCTGTCGGAGATCCGGCTGCGCGCGCAGGTGGGCGAGCGGGTGTTGGTGACGACGCTCACCAAGCGCATGGCCGAGGATCTCACCGAGTACCTGAGCGAGCACAACGTCAAGGTGCGCTACCTGCATTCGGACATCGAGACCGTCGAGCGCTCGGAAATCATCCGCGATCTGCGCCTGGGCAAGTTCGATGTGATCGTCGGGATCAACCTGCTGCGCGAAGGGCTCGACATGCCGGAGGTCTCGCTGGTGGCCATACTGGACGCCGACAAGGAGGGCTTCCTGCGCTCGGAAGGGTCGTTGATCCAAACCATCGGCCGCGCCGCCCGCAACGTGCGCGGCAAGGCCATCCTCTACGCGGACGTGCGCACCGGCTCGATCGAGCGGGCCATCGCCGAGACCGATCGGCGCCGCGCCAAGCAGGTGGAATTCAACGCCCATCACGGCATCACGCCGCGCACCATCGTCAAGGCGGTGGGCGATGTGATGGAAGGCGCGCGCTCGGTGCAGGAGAGCCAGTCCCGGGCGTCGGGTGTGGACTACGCGCTGATGCCGCCCGAACAGGCCGTGAAGCGCATCAAGAAATTGGAAGCGGAGATGATGAAGCTCGCGCGCAATCTCGAGTTCGAGCAGGCCGCGCGGCTGCGCGATGAGATTCAGAAGCTGCGTCAGGCAGCGTTGGGCGTACCGAATTCTTTGGCGGGCTAGGCACATTGTCCGGAAAGGCTATGGGAGAGGCGGATGGCGGTAGATAACAGTCACTCACAGGACGTCGACCTCGACAGGACCGACCGGCTGCCCATTCTGGAAGGCGCCGTCTTCGACGACGATGTCGAGGACGATGCCGTGCCCCTGGAATACACGGCGTCCATGCCGACGATCAAGCACGACTTCCCGCGCCCCCCCGGCGTCGACCTGCCCTCGCTGGCCGAGAGCGTTCGCTCGGTCGAGGAGCGCATTGCGCGCCAGAGCGCCGACCACGAAGCGCTGACCCGCGCCTACGACAAGTCGCGCGAGGCCGAGACTGCCGCCACGAGCCGCGCGCACGCGCTGGCCGCCGAGCTTGCCGCGCTGCGGCCTGCCTTCGAGGCCGAGCAGGGTGCAACGCTGGCCAAGATGGCGGCCGAGCACGGTGCCGTCCAGGCCAAGATGGAAGCCGGACACGCGGCGCTGCAGGCCAGGCTCGAGGCCGAACACAGCGCGGAGCGTTCGAGGCTCGAGGTCGAACTCGCGAGTCTGCGTGCCCAGTTCGACACGGAACGGACCGCGCTTCGCGCCCAGTTCGAAGCCGAACAAAGCCGCGCGCGCGACGCCGATCGGCTGCTCTCGGAGAAGGGCTCGGCGGCGGAACAGGCGCGTGCTCGTTCGGAGGAGGCGCTGCGCGACGCGGAGCGCTTCCACTCCGAGTCGGTCACGCTGCGCAATACGCTCGCGGAGCGCGATGCGGCCATCGCGCAGGCGCTGCATTCGCTGGGCGAGCGCGATGCGCAATTGGTCTCCCTGCAGCGTGAGCATGCGCAGCTGGTCCCTAAGCTCGAGGCGCAGGTCGAGGAGGGAACGCGCTACGCCGCCGAGCTGCGCACGGTGACATTGAGCTTCGAGGAAGCGAGCGCCGAGCTCAAAAGGGCCCAGGGCTCGGTCGCCGTTCTCACGACGAAGCTGAAGGCGGGCGTGGTGGAGCTGAATTCCGCCCGAACCGAATTGAGCGGCGCGCGCGCGCAGGCGGCGTCGTACCTGGAGCAATTGAGCACGCGCGAGTGGCGCCGCGGCTTCGACCACAATCTGTTCCGCGAACTCGATGCCGAGATCGGCTCGGCGCAGGATGTGCGCGGGGCGCTGCAGTCGGAGCGCGACCGCCTACGGCATCAAGTGGCGGAGCTGATGGCCCAGGTGGCGGCGCGGGACGACTCGATCGCCAAACTCAAGGCGGCTGCGACCGAAGAGGAGACGCTGCTCGCGAAACAGGGAGAGGACATCCTCGAGCTCGGTCGCGAGCGTGCCGAGCTCAAGGACCGCATCGCGGCCGTGGAGGCCGAACGCGACCGCTTGAACGAGGCGCTGGCATCGCAGCACGAGTCCGTCGCGAGACTCGAGGCGGCGGCGGCGGCCGACGAGGCGAGGCACGCGCGGTACGAACGGGATCTGCAGAATCTCGATGGCGCGCGCAGCAGCCTGTTGGCGCAGATCGACGCCCTGGAAGGCGAGCGCGAGCGTCTGCAAGCCGACGTGGCGGCGAAGGCGGCGGCGACCCTGGCGGCACTGGCCGCGGGCGCGAGCGAGGCGGAACGGATCCGCACGACGCTCACCGCCGAGAACGAACGGATCAAGTCGGCCCTGACCGCCGAAAACGCCCGCATTTCCACGTCCCTCATCAGCGAGAACGAGCGGATCACGGCACTGCTCACCGGCGATGCCGAGCGCCTCAAGGCGCTGCACCACAGCGAGCTGACGCGCGTCAACGTGGCGCTCGCGGCGGCCGAACAAGCGCGCGCCGATCTCACGGCGGAGGTCGAGGAGCTGAAGTCCGAAGCACGCAACCGCGACGACGAGATGAGCGTGCTGATGGCGCATCTGCAGGAGGCGCGTCGCCCGATTCAGGCCATCGAAGCGGAGGTCAAACGCCTGACCGATGACTTGGCTGCGAAGACGCTCACCCTGGAAGCGCTCACCGAGGACAACCGCAACCTGCGGCTGTCGATCGAGCGCACCAAGGGGGCGCTCGAGGAGCGCGAATTTCTCATCCGGCGCTTGGAGCGCAGCGAGTCCAATAATGCCAATGTACTGGGGCGCATCCAGACCAGCATCGAGCGCCTGGGCGCTCCGGCCGGCCTCGCCGGCTCGGCGGCGCAGCCGGTGGAATGCACGGCCGAACTCGCGCGCATCGACGGTCAGCACAACACCTCGTACACCCTGGCGCGGCGCACCCGCATCGGCCGCGCGCCGGGCTGCGAGCTGCGGATCGACTCCTCGTCCGTCAGCCGTCACCACGCGCTGCTGCTGCTGGGTCAGCGCGACGCCATCATCGAGGATCTGAACAGCACCAATGGGGTGATCGTCAACGGCCGCAAGATCTCGCGGCAAATGCTCAACGACGGCGACATGGTGACCATCGGCGAGGCGCAGTTCCGTTTCAACCTGACGCTGGCTCCGCGTGTGCTGGAGGCGCCCGCGGCGGAGTGAGCGCTGCTCGCTGACCGCTTCTAAGACCGATTCGGCCGCGGGTCCGGTGCCTGCGGGCTGTGCGACCGCGAGGGCCGGAAGGGGGAATCGGGCCCGCCACCGGTGCATTTTGCGCACTTTCAGCGGCTTGCCCTTTATCGGCGGCCGCGAATCCGGTATCTTTCGCGCCCTTCGAGCGCGCTTAGCTCAGTGGTAGAGCATCACCTTGACATGGTGGGGGTCGGGGGTTCGAACCCCTCAGCGCGCACCATTTTCGATCAGATTGATCTTATGCCTGTAATTACACTGCCCGACGGTAGCCAAAAACGCTTCGATCAGCCGGTTTCCGTGGCGCAGATCGCGGCCAGCATCGGTGCGGGACTCGCCAAAGCGGCGCTGGCCGGCAAGGTGGACGGCATCCTGGTCGATACCTCGGCGCTGGTGGATCACGACGCGACGTTGAGCATCGTGACCGATCGCGACCCCGAGGGCCTGGAGATCATCCGGCATTCCACCTCGCATTTGATGGCGAATGCGGTGCAGGAGCTGTATCCCGACGCCCAGGTGACCATCGGTCCGGTGATCGAGGATGGTTTTTACTACGATTTCGCCTACAAGCGTCCGTTCTCCACCGACGATCTCGCGGCCATCGAGCGCCGCATGGCGGAGATCGCCGCCAAGGATTTGCCGGTGCACCGGCGCGTCATGCCGCGCGATGCCGCGGTCGAGCATTTCAAGCGCATCGGCGAGCACTACAAGGCCGAGATCATCGCGGCCATCCCGTCGGACGAGCCCATCAGCCTGTACGGGCAGGGCGATTGGGAGGATCTGTGCCGCGGACCACACGTGCCGTCCACGGGCAAGCTCAAGGCCTTCAAACTGATGAAGGTGGCGGGCGCCTATTGGCGCGGCGACTCGCGCAACGAAATGTTGCAGCGGATCTACGGCACGGCGTGGGCTACGAGTGCACAGCTGAAGGAATACCTCACCCGGCTCGAAGAGGCCGAGAAGCGCGACCACCGCAGGATCGGCCGCGAGCTCGACCTGTTCCATTTGCAGGAAGAGGCGCCGGGCGCGGTGTTCTGGCATCCGAAGGGCTGGGCGCTGTTCCAGCAGCTGATCGCCTACATGCGCGAGCGTCAGAACGCCGCGGGCTACCAGGAAGTGAACACGCCGGAGATCATGGACCGGGAGCTGTGGGTCAAATCCGGGCACATGGAGACGTTCGGCGAGAACATGTTCATGACCCAGACGCCGGACGAGCGTGTCTTCGCCATCAAGCCGATGAACTGCCCGGGGCACATTCAGGTCTTCAAGCAGGGTCTGCGCAGCTATCGGGAGCTGCCGTTGCGTTTCGCGGAATTCGGCAAGGTCCACCGCTATGAGCCGTCGGGTGCGCTGCACGGCCTGATGCGCGTGCGTGCGTTCACCCAGGACGATGCGCATGTGTTCTGCACGCCCGACCAGTTGACCTCCGAAGCGGTGAAAATCACCGAACTGATCTTGAGCATCTACCGCGACTTCGGTTTCGACGACGTGCGCATCAAGTTCTCCGACCGGCCGGCGAAGCGGGTGGGCTCCGATGAGGTGTGGGACAAGGCTGAGTCGGCGCTGCGCCAAGCCTCTGATGCCGCCGGCATCGAGACCACGCTGAACCCCGGCGAGGGCGCCTTTTACGGGCCCAAGCTCGAATTCGTGTTGCGCGATGCCATTGGGCGCGATTGGCAATGCGGCACCCTGCAGGTGGACTTCAACCTCCCGCTGCGCCTGGGCGCCACGTACGTCGGGGAGGACAATCAGAAGCACACGCCGGTCATGCTGCATCGCGCCATCTTCGGCTCGCTGGAGCGTTTTACCGGCATTTTGCTCGAACATCACGCCGGCAAACTGCCGCTTTGGCTGAGTCCGGTGCAGCTGGTGGTGATGGGAATTACCAACGCCCAAGACAAATATTGCCTGGAAGTTGCGGACGACCTGAGAAATCAGGGGCTTCGGGTAGAAACGGACTTGAGGTATGAGAAGGTAGGCTTTAAAATCCGCGAGCATACAATTAAGCGTGTCCCTTTCCTTCTAGTCGCCGGCGACCGGGAAGTCGAGGCACACACCCTGGCCGTACGCACGCGCAGTGGCAAAGACCTTGGTAGTTTGGAGTTCAAGGAACTCACCACCTTGCTTTGCGACGAAGTCGCGAGCCGCGGCCGTCTTGTTTTGGAGGATCGTGTATCGCAACGTCGAAGCGCGTAAGGCGCAATGAGGAGATCTCCGCACCCTCGGTGCGCGTGATCGCAGCGGATGGAAGCCAAGCAGGGGTCATGTCGCGCGCAGAAGCGCTCACGTTGGCCAGCTCTCAAACTCTGGACCTGGTAGAGGTCTCGCCAATGGCGGAACCGCCCGTGGTCAGGGTGATGGACTTCGGCAAATTCTTGTTCGAGCAGAACAAGAAGGCGCACGCCGCGAAGCGCAAGCAGAAGCAGATTCAGGTTAAAGAAATCAAGTTTCGTCCCGGCACGGAAGAGGCGGATTACCAGGTCAAACTGCGTAACATCATCCGATTCCTTACCGAGGGTGATAAGGCCAAGGTGACCTTGCGTTACCGCGGCCGTGAGCTCGTGCATCAAGACATCGGTCGGCGTCTCCTGGCGCGGATATCTGAGGATCTCGCACCGTACTCGGTGGTGGAACAGAATCCGTTGATGGAAGGCAAGCAGATGATCATGGTGTTCGGGCCCAAAAAGAAGTGAGCGGCGGACCTTAAACAAGTCCGTCTCCCGCCTGTAGCGGCGCCTTTCGGCAACGAGCGGCGCTTGTGAACAGGGCTATAAAACCAGGAGTTCGAACGTGCCCAAGATGAAAACCAAGCGGGCTGCGTCGAAGCGTTTTCGCAAAACAGCGAATGGCTTCAAGCGCGGTCAGTCCCACCGTCGTCATATTCTGACGAAGAAACCCAGCAAGCGTAAGCGTCAGCTGCGCCGCGAAGCCGGCGTGAGTGAGAGCGACATGGGTCGCGTAAAAGCAATGCTTCCTTTCGCTTAAGAGTTGGAGTTAGACAATGGCACGAGTTAAACGCGGTGTCGTCGCGGGTCGACGGCACAAGAAAATCCTCAAGAAGGCGAAGGGCTATTTCAACGCCCGGCGCAAAGTATTCCGTACGGCCAAGCAGGCCGTCATCAAGGCGGGTCAGTACGCCTATCGCGGCCGCCGCGAGAAGAAGCGCGAGTTCCGCGCGTTGTGGATCACGCGCATCAACGCGGCGGCGCGTCTGTGCGGCATGACCTACAGCACCTTGATCGATGGGCTGAGCAAGGCGGAGCTGGCGATCGACCGCAAGGTGCTGGCCGACCTCGCAATGCACGACATGCCGGCGTTTACGGCGATCGTCGAGAAAGCCAAGGCCAGCCTCGCGGCGTGAGCCGGATGGCTGCGCGGGGCTTGGCCTTCAAACCGGCCAGGCCCTGCGCTGACTTTTGGACTCGATCATGGCGCCCACCGAACCTCTGACGACCCTCATGGAGCGAGCCCTCGCCGAGGTGCATGCGTCCGTGGATCTGTCCGGTCTCGATGAGGTTCGCGTCGGGCTGCTCGGCAAGAAAGGATTGCTGACCGAACAGCTGAAGGGCTTGGGCGCGCTGCCGGCGGCCGAGCGACCCGCCGCGGGTCAGAAAATCAACGAGGCCAAGTCGGCCATCCAGGCGGCTCTGGAGGTGCGTCGCGCCGAACTCGAGACGGCCGCGCTGCATGCGGAACTGGCCAAGGGCAGGATCGATGTGACCTTGCCGGGCCGGGGCCAGGAGCCGGGCAGCGTGCATCCGGTGACGCGCACGCGGCTGCGCATCGAACAGATTTTCACCCAGGCCGGCTTCCAGGTGGCCACGGGCCCGGAGGTCGAGGACGACTTCCATAATTTCGAGGCATTGAACATTCCCGCCAATCATCCGGCGCGGGCGATGCACGATACGTTTTATTTCCCCGACGGGCGGCTGCTGCGCACGCATACCTCGCCCGTTCAGATACGCACCCTGCTCGCGCAGCCGCCGCCGCTCTCGGTCATCGCGCCGGGCCGCGTGTATCGCAACGATTCGGATATGACGCACACGCCGATGTTCCACCAGGTCGAAGGACTGGCGATCGGCGCGACGGTGAGCTTCGCGAACTTGAAGTCCATGCTGCACACCTTCGTCGAGCATTTCTTCGAGCAGCCGTTGGGCATGCGCCTGCGGCCCTCGTACTTTCCGTTCACCGAACCGTCGGCCGAGGTCGACATCGAGTGCGTGTTCTGTCGCGGCGCGGGTTGCCGCGTATGCAAACATACCGGCTGGCTCGAGATTCTGGGCTGCGGGATGGTTCACCCGAACGTGCTGGCGGCGGCGGGCATCGACAGTGAGCAGTGGCAGGGTTACGCGTTCGGCTTAGGGATCGAGCGTCTGGCCATGCTGCGTTACGGCGTCGACGACCTGCGGCTGTTCTTCGAAAACGACCTGCAATTCCTGAAACAATTTCCGTGAAGATCACTTATCGCTGGATGGGCGAATTCGTGCAGCTGACCGCGACGCCGGCCGAACTGGCCTCGCAGCTGACGCTCGCGGGGCTCGAAGTGGAAGCGGTGGTGCCGGCGGCGGCGCCGTTCTCGGGCGTGGTGGTGGGCGAGGTGCTCGAGTGCGGGCGCCATCCGAACGCGGAGAAGTTGTCGCTGTGCCAGGTGACGATCGATGGAACCAATCGCCTGCAGATCGTCTGCGGCGCCCCCAACGTGCGGGCGGGTCTCAAGGTGGCCGTCGCCCTGGTGGGCGCCGAGTTGCCGGGCGGAATGGTCATCAAGCGCGCGAAACTGCGCGGCCTCGAATCGAACGGCATGTTGTGCTCGGCGCGCGAACTGGGGTTGGGGGTCGAGCACGATGGCATCCTGGAACTGGCGGCGTCATTGCCGTTGGGTCAGGACATTCGCGAGGCGCTCGATCTCGATGATGCCTCGCTCGAAGTGAACGCCACGCCGAACCGCGGCGACTGCATGAGCGTGTTCGGCATCGCGCGCGACTACACGGCGGCGCACGAGCGGCGCTATTTGACCTTGTCCGTGCCGCCGGTGGCGGCGCGCAACGAAGCGGTGTATCCGGCCACCATCGATATCCCGGCGGCCGTGCCGGTGTTCGCATGCCGCGTGATCCGCGGCGTGAGGAGCGGCGGTGAGTCGCCGACGTGGCTGCGCGAGCGGCTGCGCCACGTCGGCATCAACAGCATTTCCCCCATCGTCGATGTCACCAATTATGTGATGACCGAATTGGGCCAGCCGCTGCATGCGTACGATCTCGAGCGTCTCACCGGCAGCATCACGGTGCGATATGCCAGGGCCGGCGAGCGCGCGGTCCTGCTCGACGACAAGGAGTACGCGCTCGATGCGGATCACGTGGTGATCGCGGACGCGAGCGGCGTGGTGGGGTTGGGCGCCATCATGGGCGGCCGCGGCACCGCGATTTCGGATACCACGACGACGGTGCTGTTCGAGGCCGCGCATTTCACGCCCGACGCGATTGCGGGCCGCGCGCGCCGGTTGGGACTGTTCACCGACGCCGCGCAGCGCTTCGAGCGCGGCGTCGATCCGAGCTTGCCGGTGGCGGCGCTCGAACGCGCGACCGCGCTGCTGCTCGAGATCGCGGGGGGCGAGCCGGGGCCGGTGCAAGTCACGCGCGGCGACGCGACGGTTCGTGGGCCTGGCGGGGAGGGTGGCGGCGAGCAGGCGTCGGCGCAGGCAGCCGACATTTGGGTGACGCTGCGGCGCGCGCGCCTGTCGCGCTTGCTCGGCGTCGAGGTGCCGGACGCCGAGGTGGCGGCGTTGTTGGGTGCCATCACCGACCGTGTCGAGACCACTCCCGAGGGTTGGCGCGTGCGCAAGCCGCCGCATCGCTTCGACGTGCGCATCGAGGCGGACCTTATCGAGGAGGTGGCGCGCCTGCGCGGCTTCGACAGCATTGCCGAGGCGCCGGCCATCGCGCCGCAGATCGCCGGCCTCTCACCTGAGTCGCACGTGAGCAATGAGCGCCTCCTCACCGCCATGGCCGACCGCGGCTACCGCGAAGTCATCACGTATACCTTCGTCGATCCCTCGTTGCAGCGGCAGTTGTTTCCGGGTGTCCCGGCGTTGGCGCTCGGCAATGCGATCTCCGCCGATTTGAGCGAGATGCGCGTGTCGTTGTGGACCGGGCTGGTACGGGCCGCGAGCGAGAATCTGCGCCGCCAACAACCACGCGTACGATTGTTCGAGATCGGCAAGAAGTTCGTGCTGTCGGCGCAGGGCGAACTGCAAGAAATCGAAACACTCGCCGGCATTGCCACGGGCACGCGGTGGGCGGAGCAGTGGGGCAGTGCGCGCGAGCCGCTCGACTTCTATGACGTGAAGTCGGATCTGCTCGGCGTGTTGGCGCTGACCGGCGATGCAGCGGCATTTCACTTCGAGCCCGGCGAGCTGCCGTGCCTGCGGCCCGGACGCACGGCGCGGATTTTTCGCGGCTCGGCCGTCGGCTGGCTGGGCGAGGTGCATCCGCAGTTGGCGAGGACCCTGAGCCTGCCGAACAACACTTTTTTGTTTGAAATAGAAATCGGATTAACTTTTACATCCAAACAATTGAAATTCAATAAGATTTCAAAGTTCCCGAGCGTGCGGCGCGACTTGGCGATCGTGGTGGATGAGAGCGTTCCGCTCGCAGTTTTGCAGGAAAATGTTACTGTTAGTGCGTCAGGCCTTTTGAGCGAGCTCCGGGTGTTCGATATCTACCGGGGACCAGGCGTAGAAACTGGACGAAAAAGTGTGGCTTTAGGCTTGATATTACAGGACTCTTCCCGCACTCTTACTGACATCGATGCAGATGCCGTGGTGACCGCAGTGGTTGCGCGGTTACGGGATGTTCTGAGCGCCTCCATAAGAGATCAATAAGCATGGCAGCCCTGACCAAGGCCGAAATGGCTGAGGCCCTATTCGATCAGTTGGGTCTCAACAAGCGTGAAGCGCGTGAACTCGTGGATCTGTTTTTTGAAGAGATTCGCGCCGCCCTGTCCTCAGGGGAGCAGGTGAAACTTTCGGGGTTCGGCAATTTCGATCTGCGCGACAAGAACCGGCGCCCTGGGCGCAACCCCAAGACCGGCGAGGAGATTCCCATCAGCGCCCGGCGCGTCGTCACTTTCCGTCCTGGCCAGAAATTGAAGGCCCGGGTCGAGGCCTATGCTGGAACCAAGCAACAATAGCGAACTGCCCCCCATCCCGGGGAAGCGGTACTTCACCATCGGCGAAGTCAGCGAACTGTGCGGCGTCAAGCCGCATGTGCTGCGTTACTGGGAGCAGGAATTTCCCCAGCTGAAGCCGGTCAAGCGGCGGGGCAACCGCCGGTACTATCAGCGGCAGGACGTGCTGGTCATCAGGCAGATTCGCAGCCTGCTGTATGAGCAGGGATTTACGATTGGCGGCGCACGGAACCGCCTCACCGGCGACGATGCGCAGGTGGACCTCAACCAGAGCCAGCAGCTCATCCACCAGATGCGCCTCGAGCTGGAAGAGCTGCTCAAGATCCTCCGCCGCTAGGGTTTCAGCGGGAGGCAAGTTCTCGAGCCCCTTTTGGGCTATCATTCGGTCCCTCGGTCGGGGCGTGGCGCAGCCTGGTAGCGCACTTGCATGGGGTGCAAGGGGTCGCAAGTTCGAATCTTGTCGCCCCGACCAATATAAAACGCGATTTCCGAAAATCATTGTGGCCAAGCCTGTGGCCAAGTAGAAAAGCGAAGTTTGCTTCACGGAGAGAGGCCCCTATGGATGGGCTAGCGTGGCGGGAGAGACCTTCGAGGGTTGCGCCGATGACCGATGACGACCGGATCGAAATCAACTCGAAAAAACATGATGGGCAAGCCCGTAATCCGGGGTACCCGAATTCCTGTCGAGCTGATCGTGCGTAAAGTGGCGGAGGGCGCCGACGAGCAGGCGCTGCTTGGGGCTTATCCCACGCTGACCGCAGTGGATGTTGAAGCGGCTCTGCGGTGGCCGAGTACAGGCGGCAGAAGGTGACGGAAATGCGGGGGATCGTTCTAGGCTCCTGCGCTGAGGTGACGTCGGGTTTCTTTATATCCCAGCCGGGTGCGAGCCGACTTGGCCCTCCTCAGGGTGCGATGCATACGATGTATCCCGAACGCATCGACCCGGCTATTCGTCGGAATCTGTTGTACTTCGATGTCGTCGATTTCCCAAAGCCGGTAGCCATGCCCTCCGCTCCCAACTGTGCGGTGCTGGTAGAGCAGGGATTCCTTCAGCACACGCCGTTAGACATGTCGGAAGAATCATTGTCTCGTGACGCGGGGGACCCGTATGGAGCATTGCACCGCTACGCGTTCGAACAATGTGAAGCGCGCGATCCGGGTGCGTGGAGTTTCGCACCACTAGTTCGAACGCCGGGGTGGGCTCAGAAGCTTCATCCGACTCAACCGGACATCGTGGAATCACGTGGGATTGAATTTCAGTTGTATAACGCGCTTCCGGTGCCACGGGCCGACGCTGAGTATGTCGACATCCTTGAATTCAAGGCTCGCCGCGAGGACGAACTTCTTGCACTACGCGGTCACATGGATGGCCTGTACGCCGAGATTGTTCGCTCCGCTGACATACCGCGCGCAAAAATCGCCGCGCTCTACCAGTTGGACAAATCGATTGCCGACGTGATCGCTGTAATGAACGCTTCTCGATTGCCGTTTGATCTGAAGCGGATAAGCATCGACCTTGGCCTACAAATCGTGGGTGACTTTACTGCTGCGGAGTGGGTGGCCGACAAATTTCATTCCGAGCATGCGGCAGCGTTTGGAATAGCCGCCGCAAGCTATCGGTTCGTCAAGACAGTTTTCCGTTCGCCGGTAAAACGCGAGGGTCCGCTCATCTATATAGATAGTGCATTACGTGAGCAAGTGGTGGGCAGGGGTCAACGACTTCGTACTTAACGCGGGGCCGCTTATGGCGAAGCTACCAGCCTCGATGCTGCGCTTATCTTGCAGAGGGTCGCGGTAGAATAAAAAGATCGTATCGTAGAGCAAGATCGAATTTATGGAAAAGACCGCTTGGAACGAGGCGATTGTTCATCTTCGCTATTGTCGTTTAATCGCTCACGCTGATCCTTTCGTCGTTACTTTTGCTGGTGTTGACTACCGAGTTGGTTTCCAGGATGAGCGCTTCTCGTCAGAAAAAGCCTATCTGATAACGAGGATTGACGGAGGCACGGTAGAGATGCGCTTCTTGCTTTGGATGTCTGTATATACCGGCGAAGACGCAATAGGCTCGGGTGAAAAAATTGATTCTCGGTTCGTTTGGTATCGCGGAGACTTCGATATTAAGCAAGTAAGCTTGCAACGGTTCCTCATCGCAGCGGAAAGATCACAAAGCAGAAAATGGCCGCGCAGGAAACGCGAATTGTTCGACGGTGCGCTGATTTACTTCTCTGCGGCGATCCGCACTGGCGTAAATATGATGCCGACGAATTTAGGGCTGTTCGCGCTGTCGCTAGAATGCTTGGGCAACGTGAAATACGGAAAACGGGATGCACACTATACTTTTGGAAACCGACAGTTCCTCCAGTACCTTACAAAGCGGCTTGCGCCGCTAAAGAGAGATGAAAAGACGAGGGCTGCGGTCAAAGACATTCAGAAACGCCTGCAAGCTGACATAGACTTACTCAATCATCTGCGAAACGATTTCTATGGTCACTCTCTACTTCACCTAACGAAAGATCGGAAGGAGTTGGTCCGGCTGCTACGTGAGTGGTACAGGCGAAACGGCGCAACAAGCACTTTCGCGAATCTCTCGTTTCAATCCGAAAGGATTCGCGGTGACGTACAGCGCGAGGCCCCGGCGCTGTATAAACGGGGGTTGAGGCTGAATCGGCTCTTTATTTTCCTTGCAATTGGATTGCACGCAAAAATTCCCTTTGGAACACACGATTGGCGAGTCCTTGGTGACTTAAGGGACGAAGAGCAATGGGAATACGGAGGCGGCAGAATAACCTTCCGATCCGGTTTGGTCGAGCCTGGTCATACGGCGCCAATCGAGAGCGAACCACACGATTAGGCTGGAATTGACCCCTCCGCTTGCCCAAGGTGAATCACCAGCCCGGCTAGTTTCTCCAATGGTCTCGACGTCCCCCCAATATTGAGTAGCGTTTCGGTTTAGAGTCTAGTCGCGGCCAGGTTTTCAGAACGGAGTGCGCCAGGTCAGCCCGTCGAAACGGGCGTAATCGCGATCCGTCGTGATCCATTCGCATCCGAATTCAATCGCGAGTGCCGCGAACCACGCATCCTGAGCGATATTTCCTTTGGATTGGGATTGCCGACAAAGCGAGTCAAATATATCCCAATGCCGATCACCGGGCACAATGAGCGTTGCGTTGGGTTGCTCCAGCACCGTACGGCAGAATGCGAAGGCATCATCCAACGAGCTTGGAATTTTGAATATGCGCGGATGTGTGCATATGCGGACCACGCTCGCTAGTACCTGCGGCGCAACGCCATAGGCGGACGGACCATTGATCGCTGTTTCCAGCCATGACTTGTACCGTGGGTGGTCTTCGGCGTCAGAACGAAAGGCGTAAATCAAGACGTTGACGTCGCAGAGGATCAATCGCGACCTTCTAGACGGTCGAGGAGACTGGCGCTGTCGTTGAGGTCTACGCCTGCCCTAATGCCGCCTCCAGCGCGGCACGCCGGTAGCGTCACAATCGATCGCTCCGATCGTTTCATGGGACGGCGCAAAGCGAGCTGAAGCCCTTGCTCTAGCAGGAATGTGAGCGTCACACCGCGCCGCTCGGCCTCCTGACGTGCACGTTGTAACAGACTCTCCTCGAGTCGGACCGTGGTTCTCATGTGTCAAAGCATACCTCGAGTATGTCTGTATGTCAAAAATGATGTGCCTGACATGGGATGCAAGGGGTCGCAAGTTCGAATCTTGTCAATGCTGACCTGGGCGTATCGCAACGCAGTCGCTTTGAGACTGATTGAGCCCGGAAAGCCGAATCAAAACGCGTACGTCGAGTCGTTCAATGGACGATTGCGGGACGAATGTCTGAACGAACATTGGTTTACGAGCCTTGTTCACGCACGCGCTCTGATCGAGACGTGGCGACGTGAATATAACGAGGAAAGACCCAAGAAGTCATTGGGCGCGCTGACGCCCGCTCAATACGCAAAGCAGTTGGCCATCAAGGTCGTTACAATGGCCGGAAGACTCTAAAGCCCTGCGCTACTGAAAGTGGGGGGACGTCGCGACCAAGCGCTCTCGATGCTTTACATAGGTGTCGTCGATTCCAACAACCAAGGATTTGGCAGCTCCGGGCGCTTGGACGGCTTGCCCGCCCGCCACGTCAAGTCGGACTCTCCCAATCGGCTGCCTTCGCCTCCGGCTAGCACAATGGTCCACGTATTCTAATACGCGCTCATGCGTTCTCTCGCATCCATTTATGGGGCAAATGATTCGACGTAAGCCCGGATTTAACAGCAGGGGATATACCTACGCTACTGCGTAACTCAAGGCAGGATTGGTCCGTCGCCGAATCCACGTACGCGAGGTGCCCCAGCGGCGTGCGTAGAAGCCCGGATGTGGTCTCCATCGATATTTGCGACCATATTGTGGGGCAATCGCTGGATGTTTAGCTATTACGTGTTGATCAAAATAAAGAGCGTTTATTCTTTCTATTCGTGACCTTGGCGCCAGGAATGACACTAAACAATGGAATTTTGGATATTGGGGAAATTAGGCGCCATCTGGAGTTCGGCTCGCGCTATGTCGAAGCGCGTACCGTTGAGGTATGGCTCCCGAGGGCCTATGCGGCAGAGCCTGACCGGCGCTTCCCGGTGGTATATATGCAGGATGGCCAAAATTTATTCGACCCGGCGGCGTCTTTTGGGGGAGTAACCTGGGGCGTGCCCGAGGTCGTATCGCGAATAATCGAGAACGCCGAGATCCGGCCGGTGATTGTTGTAGGCATATGGAACACCCGCCACAGGGGCACGGAATATCTCCCGAAGACCGCGGTCCACACGGAGATAGGGCAGGCGGGTATGGCCTTTGCCAATAACCCAGTGGCGGACGATTACCTTCGGTTTATGGCCGAAGAGGTTAAGCCTTTCGTCGATGCGACCTACCGGACCTCTCCGGCGCGCGAGGACACATTTGCGCTGGGATCAAGTCGTGGCGCATTAATCTCGCTCTACGCCGTCACGGCCCGGCCATCGGTGTTCGCCGGGGCAGGCTGTGTCTCGACCCACTGGCCGGCAGCCCACGGCGTGCTCGTCGCCTATTTCTCCGGCGCGCTGCCAAGGCCGGGCGCGCATCGGTTCTACTTCGATCATGGGACCGAGACCCTCGATGCGAAGTATTCTCCCTATCAGGTCCGCATGGACGATGCTATGCGGCGAGCGGGGTATACCGAGGGAAAGGACTGGATCACCCGCGTTTTCCCGGGAGCCGAGCATTCCGAGCGCGCCTGGCGCGAACGGTTGCATGTCCCATTGGCATTCCTGCTCGGGGCTGCACGATGAAGGGGCGCATGTAATGAAGCTGATCGGCGTACTATTCGGCGAGGAGCAGACATTCCCGCCCGCGCTCGTCGAGCACATCAACGTATGCGGCGGCGGGGAGATGCGGGCCGAAAGCGTCCAGGTCGGAGCGGTCAAGATGGCCGAGTGGTCGCGCTATGACGTGATCCTCGATCGTATCTCGCACGACGTTCCATTTTTCCGCTCGGTACTACAGAACGCGATGCTGTCGGGCACACGTGTCGTTAATAACCCCTTCTCGACAATCGACGACGATAAGTTCTTTAGCTATGCGCTGGCGGGACGAATGGCCATCCCGGTGCCGCGGACAGTCGTGTTTCCAACCAAGACCCACCCGCCCGGCACTTCGAGTGCGTCGATGCGCAATTTGGTTTATCCAATCGACTGGCGCGACGCCTTCGATTATGTGGGCTTCCCGGCCTACCTCAAGCCCAACGTCGGCATGGGCGGGAAACACGTTCATCGTATCGAGGACGAGCGAGAATTCTTTGAGATCTACGAGCAGACCGGGTCCATGGCGATGTTGCTGCAGGAGGCTATCGAGTTCAGCGAGTACTACCGCTGTTACGTGATCGGCCAACGATACGTGCGTATCATGCCCTACGAGCCGCGCAATCCACACGAGCGCCGATATGAGGTTGAGTACGCACCGAGCCCTAAAGTCGGCGAGCGCCTGAACAGTTACTGTCTGGCGATCGTGAATTCGCTTGGCTACGAATGCAATTCAGTCGAGTTCGCGGTGCGCGAAGGGGTGCCGTATGCCATCGACTACCTAAACGGCGCCCCAGATGCCGAGCTCGCCTCCGTGCGCGCGGGTAACTTCCGATGGTTCATCGAGCACATGGCGACCTATCTGATGGAGCTGGCGATGCTCGGCCGCGCGGTTTCAAGCGAAAACCGCTGGGCGCGTTTCATGACTGGCGACATAGATCAACCCGCGGCGACTAACAAAATACGTGCACGTATGAACAGCCCCATACTGCACGTATAAACGGATAGGAAACTGAACCCGTCCGGAAATCCGCGATCTGCGGTCGGGCCTAGCATGGCCCATATTGTTAAAGAGCACATCAGCCGACGTGGGCGATGTTTGAACCTGTAAACCCATCGGGCGCTGGGGAGAGTAGTCCATTCCGGGTGCTGACCACCGCGGGCGATATTCCGGAACGTACCGAAAAACGATCAGTACGCCTCAAATCGATCACTTGCGATTCCCCGACAATCATCGACGCCCCGGTTTGCAGTCATCCAGCACCCGGATTGGACCGCTCTCCTACCTCTGCAGCGGCGATGTCATGAATGGTCTTTTGAGGCCCATGGGCTAATGATTCTCCTCGAACTGATTCACTGTGCTACTGGCACCCGGCACACTTCACCCTCCATCGGCAAGGAGAGATTCTTCAGAAAGTCGCAGCTTCCAGTCCGCCAGCCAACCGATCAGTTCCGCAGCACCCATGGGCTTGGCAATAAAATAGCCTTGTGCCAGATCGCACCCGGTGCGACGCAGAAACGCCCAATCGGCGCGATCTTCCACTCCTTCAGCCACGATTGTCATGCCGAGTTCCTTACCCATACCCAGACTTGCGCCATAGATTGCCCGCAGCCTGGCATCGGTCGCCGCGCCATGCACGAAGCCGCGGTCCACCTTGAGCTCGTCGAAGGGCATATCGCGCAGCTGAGCCAGCGACGAATGTCCGGTACCGAAGTCGTCGATGGAAAGGCGAAATCGCTTCAGCCGCAGGCGATTCAAGACATCAAGCCCGGTGACGAGTTTGGCCATCAGGCGGCTTTCCGTCACCTCCAGCACGACACTGGTCGTAGGCACGCCGGCGTCGGCTGCATACCCCGTGACGAGGTCGGGAAAGTCCAGGCCGGCCAAGTCCTCCGTGGATACATTGACCGACACCCGTAGCATGAGCCCCGCATCCCTCCACCCCTTGGCTTGCGCTAGCGCCGCGATCAGCACTGCGCGGGTCAGATCGCCGATGAGCCCGTGCGCCTCTGCGATGCCGATGAACTGATCCGGGAACACCAGTCCGGCAACGGGGTGGCGCCAGCGTACCAAGGCTTCGACCCCCACCAACTCGCCCGTGGCGACGGCTACCGCCGGCTGGTAATCGTTTACCAACTCACCGTTAGCAATAGCGGAGCGAATATCGTCAGCAACGAACGTCGTCCTCGCCACTCGCCGCCTGTTCCCAGCGGCCGGCTCCCACTTGTCGATCAGAGCCACTAACGCCTCAGTTTGCACCGGCTTCGCGAGGTGGCCCAGCGTCGTCATCCGGTGAGCCCGCACCAGTCTCTCGACGGACTGCAAGATCTGCTCATCTTCGCCACTCACCAGAATGAGGGCGCCGGCGTAGCGCCGCTCGACGAGCTGGCGCATGAACTCAATGCCGTCCATTTCTGGCATGTTCAGGTCCAGCAGAATCAGATCCGGCACACCGTCTGGGTGATCCATCTCTTGCAGCGCCCTGCGAGCGCTGTCGCAAGCCGTGACCTGAACACATCCAAGTTGGGCGAGCGTGCGTTGTAGCAGCTTGAGCATGAAGGGCTCATCGTCAAGCGCTAATATTTTGATACTCGCTCTATCAGGCATGGCCATGCGCCCTTATTATGTGTTGTTCATGAATTGCCGTATCCGCGGCCGACCTCGCTCACAAGGAGTCGAGATAGGCATCCACAATAGCCATTTCAGCGTTGAAGAGGGGCACCCGTTCGGCCAGCGCTGCGCTATCGCCCGCGTCGCCGGCGCGCTCCATGTCCGCGCACAGTTCGCTGAGCGCAAACGCGCCGATGGCGCGGGCCGATGACTTGAGCTTGTGCGCGGCCCCACCCGCTGCTTTGGTCTGCCCTGCCGCGCAGGCCGTACGCAGGTCGGATATTATGCGGACTGCGCTCGCGCGAAAGTCCTGCAGAACCTCGCGCAGTACGGCGGGGTCGTCTCCCACCAGCTCCTTCAGGGCACTCAAATCCACTGGCAGCGCCTTTGCCTGCGGTAGAGACACAGGGGCTCCGGCAATTGCCTCCGTTGAATCCGTCAACGATCGTACGGCGGGCAGCCATCTCTCTAGCATGGCCTTGAGTTCCGAGACCGGTGTCGGCTTACTCAGGTAGTCATCCATGCCAGCCGCGCGGCAGCGGTCCGCCTCGCCGATGAGGGCATTGGCCGTAAGCGCAATGATCGGCACGTGCCGGGTGCTCGCCTCGGCTGCGCGGATGGCGCGGGCCAGCTCGTACCCATCCATCTCTGGCATGTGCAGATCAGTGAGCAGCAGAGCGTACGGACAGCTCCTCCAGCGCTGCAATGCATCGCGACCGTTGCCTACGACGTCCGCGCTGAAGCCCAGCAAGTTAAGTTGCAGCAGGATCACCTTCTGGTTGGTCGAGTTGTCTTCGGCTACCAGTATCAGACGACCCTGCTGCAGGGCTTCCTCTCGCGACGGCGGCACGAGTCTTGCCGCATCATGCCGAGCATCACCGAGCGCCGCTTCCAGTGGCGCTCGACCGGCAGCCGCCGCTACCGCGGTGAGGAAGGTCTTACGCCGCAGGACATTGCCATCCACCATGATTACCTCTGAGGCGATGCGTCGCGGCGTGCGTCGTTGCCCGCGTTCAACAACCACCACAACGAAGTGCGGATCCACATCCGGCCGAACACGAACAGCGGCGAGTAACTCCTCCGCAGAGGGTCGCTCGTCACCGGTGTCGACAACCCACACCGAGAGACCGGGCGGGTAGTTATCGACGTGCTGTCGGGCGTCAATCAGGTTGAGAGCTCGATGTACCGTCGCGCCGGCTTGCGTGAGATACGCCGCAAGAGAGCCGGCGAGTCCGTCCGTGTTGCCGACCGCGACACATGAGAGGCCGGCTACGAGCGAGGTGTCCGCCCCTGCCTCTGACTCTTCGCGCAGCAGTGTAAAAGGCAGACGTACAGTGAACGTCGAACCTTCTCCGGCCGCGCTGTGCGCCGAAATCTGCCCGCCCATGAGTTCCACCAACTGGCGGGAGATGGCAAGCCCAAGGCCAGTGCCTCCGAAACGGCGCGTCGTCGACGCGTCCGCCTGGGTGAAAGGCGTGAAGAGTCGCGATACGGTTACGGCATCCATGCCGATCCCTGTGTCAGCTACCTCAAACTCCACCACCACCTGGTCCGGGCTGCAATCGGCCAGTACGGCCCGCACCCAGACCCGCGCACGATTCTCCTGCCCGCCCGAGAACTTAATGGCGTTGCCCAACAGGTTGACCAGCACCTGGCGCAGGCGGCCGGCATCGCCCAGGACGTTGGGCGGAATGCCCGGATCGATGAACAGATCAAGTTCCACACCGATCTTTACGGCCATGCGGTCCAACATCAAGCACACCCCTTCCACCACATCTTCGACCGACATTGCCGTCCGGTCGATGTCGAGCCGGCCGGCCTCGATCTTGGAATAATCCAGGATGTCATCAATGATGCCGAGCAACGAATAGGCCGACTCGCGGATCAGGTCAACCATCTCGAGCTGTTCGCCCTGGAGGCTGCTCAGCTGTAGCACGTCGATCATACCGATCACACCGTTCATCGGCGTGCGGATCTCGTGGCTCATTGCAGCTAGAAATTCCGACTTGGCGCGGCTGGCCAGCTCGGCCTGCTCCCGAGCCTGCGTTAATTCTTTCAGAATGGCCGCCCGTTCCCGGTTATCGCGCAGAAAGCCCGTAAAGAACCGCTCCCCTTCAATGAAGTATTCGCTAACGCTCGCATCGAGCGGGATTCGAGAGCCATCCTTGTGTAGTCCCTCGACTTCCCGGCCCATCCCGATAATGCGGGCTTGCCCGGTGCGCAGATAGCGCTCTATGTGGCCGCCGTGAGCGGCGCGATCAGTCTCACCCATGAGCATGGACACGTTCTGTCCCATGACTTGCGCCACGGAATAACCGAGGATACCTTCCACCGCACGATTGGCAGACTGAATGATGCCCTTCTCATTAATGCTGATAACGCCCGCGCTCAGGTTATCAAGGACGGAGCGGATTTCTTGCTCCTTGCCGACTACCTCCCTGTTGGCCCGCACCACCTCGGCAGTGCGCGCCCTGACTGTCTCTTCTAGTTCCTCATTGAGCCTCCGGAGTGCCTCCTCGGCCACTTTGCGGGTTGAAATATTCGTGTAGATAATCACTACACGCACAACCTCGCCAGTCTGAAAACGGGTTCCCCGGCAAAGAAACCAGCGCTCCTCCTGCGAGGAGTTGCAGGCATACTCGAAGCTGCCCGCGATCCGGCGCGCGCCGATCAAGTCCCGTATGAGGGCCGCAGCCGCGGCTGCTTCTGCTACGCCTTCGGCCGCGGCCCGGTCGCAGACGTCAAGGTAGTTCGCACCTTCATCGACACTAGAAGCGGTCAGCCCGTTCAGCCCCGGGAACTCCCGCCACGCCTGGTTGCTTTTAAGAATTCGGCCTTGGTCATCCAGTACGACGATAGAGTCCGGCAACGCGGAAAGCGTCGCGCGCAGAAAATGTTCCGATTCAGCCAAAGAGATCCGTGCCCGCTCCGGCTCGCTGATGTCTTGAATGGTGCCGATTGCACCCACAGCAAGGCCCGCCGCGTCAAACGTCAGTTCGGCGCGCTCGCGCACCCAGCGCGTTTCGTGGTCGATGAGAATTCGGTGCACGACATTGAGTGGCCGGTTGTGGCGGATGGCCGCCCTCCAGGACCGGTCCACATACTTGCGGTCATCGGGGTGCACACGCTCAAGGAATACGTCGTACGAAAGTACGGTCCCAGGGGCCATATTGAAGATACGGTAGCTCTCCTCCGAGAACACCAACACGCCGCGCTTGATATCGAGAGTCCAGCTGCCGATATGCGCCACGGCCTGAGCACGCCTAAGGTGCGCTTGGCTCTCTTGAAGCGCGGACTCGGCCGCGCGTTGCCTACGCTGCGCCTCCGCGTCATCTAGGGCGCGAAGCACCGCTGGGACGAATCGTGCAGGCCGTTGCTTGAGAATGTAGTCCGTCGCGCCCAGGTGCAGGCTCTCGACCGCCGCCTCCTCGCCTATTGTCCCGGAAACGACGATCACTGGCACGTCCGGCCGACTTCGTTGTGTCAGCTGCAAGGCGGCACGACCGTCGTAGCCGGCGATGTCGTAGTCAAGCAGGATCAGGTCAAAAACATCGCCCGCCAGCGCCGCCTCGAATCCTTGCTTGGTGTCCACAAGGACAAAGTCACAGACCAAACCGCCGGCCGCTAGTTGACCCTGAATCAGCTCCGCGTCGCGCGGACTGTCCTCCAGGTGCAGAATTCGGATGGAGTGGGTGGCCGGCATGCGTAGGAGATGTGCTTTAGGTACCGCGGCTCATCGGACGGACCACACTGCCCGGTGGCGCTTCGTTGAGAACGGCCCAGAACGCGCCCAGCCGCGTCACTGCCTCGACGAACTCCGTGAACTTCATCGGCTTGACCACGTAGGCATTGACACCCAACTGGTAGCTGTTAACCAGATCCTGCTCCTCGCGCGAGGACGTCATGACGACCACGGGAATGACCTTGAGTTCAGGGTCTCCCTTGACCTGCCGCAGGACTTCCATGCCATCCACCTTGGGCATTTTCAGGTCAAGCAGAACGACTGCCGGCTGGCCGTTGGTGCGACCGGCAAATGGGCCGCGCCGATACAGGTAATCGAGGGCTTCGGCACCGTCGCCCAAGCTGACAACCTCGTTGGCCAAGTGATTCGCTGCGAGAGCCTCGAGAACCAGCTCGGTGTCGCGCGGGCTGTCGTCCACTAACAAGATGCGTTTGAGTGAGTCCATGATGTGTGCTTCCGATGTCTGATTTAGGATGTCGTTGCCGGCCGCAGTGTGAAATAAAACGTCGCTCCGCGGTCCAACGTCCCCTCCGCCCACACGCGGCCGTGATGCCGCGCAATGACTCGCTGCACGATGGCCAAACCGATGCCCGTGCCTTCAAACTCGTCGGCTCGATGCAGCCGCTGGAACACTCCAAAGAGTTTGTGCGCATACTGCATGTCGAAACCTACGCCATTGTCGCGAACGAATAGGATCATGCGCCCGTCTTCCTCGCCGGCGCAGCCGATCTCGATTTGTGCCGGGTCGCGGGGGCGGCTGTATTTGACCGCATTACCAATGAGATTCACCAGCACCTGCTTGAGTGCGGACGGATCGCCAATCACCTGGGGCAACGGTGCGATGTTCCAGTCAATGTTCCGCCCCTGCGTCGCCGTTTCTAGATCCCGGACCGTGGCCTGCACGAGTCCGTCCAGTCCCACGTGGCTCTCGTGCAGCGTGACCTGGTTCATGCGGGAAAAGGCGAGCAGGTCATCGATGAGCTGACCCATCTCGATGCTCGCATCAGTGATCGTTTGTAGGTAACGCTGGGCCTTGTCGGACAGCTGGCTCGCGGCAGTCTCCCGCGTCAACAATTCGATGTAACCCTGAACGTGTCGTAGGGGGGCCCGCAGGTCATGTGAGACCGAATAAGAGAAGGACTCGAGCTCGCGGTTGGATTCCTCGAGGGCGACTGCGTACCTCTTGAGCTTCTCTTCGGCCAGCCTGTGCTCCGTTCGATCGAGAACGAAGCCAGCGACCGTGTCGCTGTCCTCCATGAGAACGAGCCCGACCATGGTCGGCAGGCGGCTCCCGTCTTTTCGGAAATATTCGTTCTCATACGGGGTAGCGCTTCCCACGCTTCGGAGCTGCTCGACTGCAGTCTTGGTCTGTTCGCGCCACTCGGACGGCGCCTGTTCATCCCACCGCAACTTGCCCGACTCGAGCTCTGCCCGCGAGTAACCGAGCATCGTCAGGAAAGTGTCATTGGCATCGGTGAGACGCCCACCGATGTCGCCCAAGATGACCCCGATAATGTTCGAGTGGATGAGCCGTTGAAACCGCGCCTCGGTCTCTCTCCGAACGAGCTGCTCTCGAATACGGCGGTTCTCGTCCTCGAAATGTTTACGGCGGAGTTGAGCGCGCAAACGGGCCTTGAGGACGTCGAAGTCGGCGGACTTGGCTATGTAGTCGTCCGCGCCGGCGTTAATCCCTTCAATCATCGGATCCCGATCGTCGCGCGCCGTGAGCATGACGACGGGGATGTTGCGCCATTCGACCCGCTGCTTGATGCGCCTGCACGTCTCTTGGCCGGACAATCCAGGCATGATGAGATCGAGTAGAATGCAGTCCACGGGCTGAACGGCGAGGAGTTCCAGTGCCTCCTCGCCGGACGTCGCCAGCACCACATCGTAACCTTCCTGGCGAAGCTGGCTCCCGAGTTCCTGAAGGTAGGTGATGCTGTCGTCGACGGCGAGCAGGCGCTTGGGGCCGAGGAGGCTTGGGCTCGTGTCACCACCGGCAACAATCGCGCCGCGCAGGAGCGCCGCGAGGCGCACCAGGATGACGCTGAGGTCCTCGCTCTTGCGCACAAAAGCATCCGCACCCGCCTCGAGCGCCCGCAGTTCGTCGGTTGTGCCCTCGGCGGCTGTCAAAAGCAGACACGGTGTGCTTCGCAACGCCGTGTCGGACTTGAGGCGGCGTACGACCGTGGCCCCGTCGATGCCCGGGAGCATACCGTCCACGACCACCGCGTCAGGCCGATCGGCGGCAGCCAGCGCCAGGCCCTCTTCCCCGGTGGCGGCTTCCCGAACGCTGTACCCGGCGCCTTCGAGAGACAGTTTGAGCTCATTGCGGAAGGTAACGCTGTCGTCGATCAGCAGCACGCGGCGTCCCGATCCAACCCCGTCACTCGAGTCTGCACGCGTGAGCGCACGTGCCCGAGCAACGACCTGTCCGAGGTCGTAGGGCTTGCCGATGTACTCGTCAGCGCCTGCGCCCATCCCGCGGACGCGGTTCTTGACCTCGGCCTCGGTGGAAAGCAGGAGCACCGGGATTTGGGCTGTCGCCGGCGAGCTCCTCAGCTCTTTGAGAAAATCGAGCCCATCCCCGTCTGGCAGCAGAATATCGAGGACGACAAGAGCACAGCCTTCACGTGCGAGCGCCTCGCGCGCGCTTCGAAGGTCGGCGCACAGAACGGTGTCAAAGCCGGTCGACTGGAGGGCTTCGCTGATGTCCATTCGCACCGTCAGGCTGTCGTCCACGATGAGGACCCGTGGCCTCATACCCGCCTCTCTGTGTTAGCGCCGCGGGCGAGCGCGGCAAGCGCCGGCGCAATCTTCTCCAGAGGAAGGACCTGCTCGACCGCTCCGAGAAGGATCGCTTCCCTCGGCATGCCGAACACCACCGACGTCGCTTCGTCCTGGGCAATCGTCCCTCCGCCAGCACGCCGTATGGCCAAGAGACCCTCGGCTCCATCCTTGCCCATCCCCGTGAGGAGGCAAGCAACACAGTCGGCACCGAGCTCCTGCGCCACAGAAGCGAAGAGAACATCGACCGACGGTCGGCAGGAGTGTCGTTCTGGATCTTGGGTAAGCCGCAGCCTGCCCTGCCGGAGCACGAGGTGGTTGTCGGGGGAAGCCATCAGCACTCCCCCCTCTCCGAAAGAAGGGAGAGGATCACCATCGGCCGCGTAGGCAACGCGGACGGGGCTCTGCCCATCGAGCCATTCGGCGAAGGCGGGGGCGAAGAGCTTCCCGATATGAATGACGAGGAGAATGGGAAGCGGGAAGCCGCGCGGCAATCCGCGCAGAATCTCGATGAGCGCCGCTGGCCCGCCCGTGGAGACCCCAATCGCGACGGCGCGCAGACGACCCTCTGCCTTGCAGCGCCTGCCGTTCCACGACCGGTGCAGCGGGCGTCCTGGCGCGGGAACCGGCCTCAATCGAAGCAGGGCCAACCGGGGGCTGTCCCATCGGGCCAAGCCGGGCTCGGAGATGTGTGATGACCTTGATGCGCGAGAGGAGCTTGACGGTGGTGACGAGCTTTCGTTCCCAGGCATCGTCGAGCTCTTTTCCCAAGGGTTTGTCGAGCACGTCCAGGGCGCCGGCCGCCAGGGCTTCGTAGGTCTTGAAGAGTTCTCCCCGGTTCGTCGAGGCGGACACGATGAGAATCGGCGTCGGGCAGTAGGCCATGATGAATTCCGTGGCCGCCAGACCGCTCATTACCGGCAGCATCATGTCCAGGGTAATGACGTCCGGTCGCAGCTGCTGGCACAGCTCGATTCCACGCTTGCCGTCATCGGCTTCGCCAACGATCTCGATGTCAGGATCGGCGGCGAACACCTCCACCATGCGCTTTCGCACCGTCAGGGAATCCTCCACCACCAGAACACGTATCTTCGCCATGGCTACCCGATCAAAGTTCGAATGGATTGCAGGAGCTGCTCTTGGTCGAATTCGCCCTTGACGATGTAGGCCCGAGCGCCGACCTGCTCTCCTCGCCGTCGGTCCTCCACGGCATTCCTGGACGTGACCATGATGGCGGGGATATCGCGCAATGCCGGGTCGGACCGGGTCTGAGCCACAAACTCGAAGCCGTCCATGCCAGGCATCTCGACATCGACGATGAAGAGGCTGTAGCGACGATCGTGAGCCTTGGTGAGAGAGGTGGCTCCGGTTTTTCGGACACGGGCACAAGTGGATTTCCGACTGGGCACCGACGTGACCGGAGGGAAGAGATCCATGAAGAAGCCCAGATGTAACCACGGAACGGCGTTCAAGGCGCGGGTGGCCCTGGAAGCGATCCGGGAAAATCGCGGCAGCTTGGAACGACGGTTGGGATTTTCGGGGGGTCCCGATGCTTGGCCGTCGTCAGAAGCTTGGCTTATGATCATGCGATCCCTGCGCTAGCTGATGCGAACTCCCACGGACTATACGGAAGCACTGGAGAAATATGTTAAAAGATTAACCACTAAAGCAATTCGAGACTGTGACCGTGGCCTCTGTTCTTGCTGGTGCATCGGCAACAAAGCACCTAACGACCCGTCTTTTGCGCATCCGACTCCGATTAGAATGGAAGCGCACCGCGCGCGCAATAGCCGGCGATCATATTCTGGGTGGTGCCACCGGGGTGTATTCGTGGACATCCTGTCCAGTCTGGCGGCGGGCCGGAGCAGCGATGAGTCGCGGGCCTCGGAATCTATTGGCGCCGAGATCCTGCGTCGCCTCTTCAATGAAGTCCATCACAGTATCCGTGGAAAGAAATCCTGTCACCTTGACCCGCTTGCTTGAGCTCTTGGATTGCTAAGCGCATCTGCAACGCCAAGTGGGGTTGGCCTTGATGATTTCGCGAATTCGTTCGAGAAGAACTCCCTGAGCGCGTCGGATCGTTCGTGCGACCCAGCCGCATCCTTGGCTAGTTGCTCGTAGAGCGCGGCGGCCCCCTGATACATTTGAGCGCTGCCGGGTTCGGCGCGGACAAAGGCGCTGATTTCGCGCATCTCGGCAACCCAACGGTGGGCTTTCGGAGTCATGTCGACGATACGACGGGAGAGCGAGGCGAATAGCTGGGGCTCGCTCGCGTTGAGCTCGGCCGCAAGCGCATCGGCGACGCCGGCGCGTGACGCGCCGAGAATCATGGAACTTGCCACCGCAATCAAGCCCTTGGTGATGCCCGCATAGGCCATTTTGAGCGCTGATGCGGTACCCGGCGGGCCCTCCATGGGTCGAATGTCGAGGCCGAATTCGTTCAACGCACTGAGCTGGGTCAATTTCGCGCCGGCCGCGTATAGTCGGGGTGGCGCCGCCTGGCCGGGTGGCAGACCGATAATGCCGATGTCCGCGAACGGTGCGCCGGTTTCCGCGATGACCGCTTCGATCGCACGCACGGTGTCGGGGCTCACGGCATTGCAGTCGACGAACAGGGATTTATGCGCAGCCTGGGTCAGGGAAGGTGCGATCCGCCGAGCGAAAGGGAGTGCCTCGACGGGAGGGAGTATCGACAACACTATGTCGGCGTGAGCCAATTGGTCGAATGCGACCGCTTCCATGCCTGCCGCATGCGCGCGTTTGGCGCTCTCGGCGCTACGGCCCTCGAGGGCGGTAATCACGGAGACGCCGTGAGCAGTGAGGACACCCGCAATCCCGGCTCCCATGGTGCCTTGGGCAAATATTGCGACAACCGGTTTCATAGTTCATCCTTTGGGATTCGGGGATATGAACGCGTCGGATACTACAGGATTTGGGAGCATTACTTGAAAGCGAAGGCGTCGAGCAAGAAACCAGAGGCTGTCGCCGAGGGCGCCACGGGCACCCTCGAGCGGGGGCTTGCAGTCCTACAATTCTTCAAGCGAACGCAAGAGGCAAGCGTTGCCGATATCGCCGAAGCGATCAACCTGAGCCGCAGCACGACTTATCGCATCGCCCAACGTCTGCGCGAATTGGGTTTTCTTGAAGTAAGTGCCGCCACCGCGCGGTGGCGTCTCGGTCGAGAGGCGGCGCAACTGGGCGTCGCCGCGTTGCAGTCCACCGACATTATGCGCATTGCGCCGCCGATACTGCTGGGACTTCTCGAGGGCACTCGCGAGGCGGTGAATCTTGCCGTGTTCGATAGCGACAGCATGGTGCTCATGTTCCGCGAACAGGGCCCGCAATCCGTGACCATCAGCTCCCGATTGGGTTCGCGGCGCCCGATGCACGCAAGCGGTTTGGGCAAGGCCTATATGGCGGCGCTGCGGCCGAATGAACGGCATGCGCTCATCGAGCGGCTGGAATTGGCTCGATTCACGCCGGAGACCATCGTCGACAAAGAAGCATTGGAGCGGGGTCTGGTTGCGATTCAGAAGCGCGGTTTCGCGGATGATCGGCGCGAATTCGAGCAGACATTGGCTTGCTGTGCGGCCGCGGTTTTCGACCACCGGGCCGTGCCGATAGCGGCCATCAGCGTGTCCGGGCCCGCCGAGCGCGTGCTCGCGAAATTCGACCGCATCGGCGAGGAAGTCGCGAGCGCCGCGCGGGCGATATCCGCTCGGCTCGGATTCATCCATCCCTAGGAGACCTTGACGAGGTCGCCGCTGCGTTATACTTTCACTGGGTGGGACATATATCCCATTTAGTGAGACTAGCATATGTGGGCATTCGACGCGTTGCGGGATCGGATCGCGGACGGGATCATGGCTTTTCCCGCCACGCCATTTCATGCGGATCTGTCCTTTGACGAAGGCGGCTACGAGTCGCACGTTGCGTTTCTGACGCAACATTCCCCAACCGCGTTGGTGGCGGCGGGCGGGGCGGGGGAATTGTTTTCGTTGAGCCTGGCGGAGCACGAACGCGTCGTGCGTGCCACCGTTCGCGCCGCCAATGGTGTACCTGTCATCGGCGGCGTCGGTTACGGCACCCCCCTGGCATGCGAGATGGCGCAGGCTGTGGAGCGCGCCGGCGGCGACGCCATTCTGCTACTGCCGCCCTATCTCATCCGCAGCGAACAGGAAGGTTTGTTCCGGCACATTCGCATGGTTTGCGAGTCGACATCGCTGGCCGTTATCCCGTACAGCCGGGATAACGCGGTGCTCGATCCCATAACCATGATCCGACTCGCGGAGGCATGCCCCAACGTCATCGCGTTGAAGGACGGTACGGGGGACATTCCGGGCGTCAATCTGATTCGCAGCCGCATCGGCAACCGGCTGGCCATCGTCAACGGGGCGCCGACGGCCGAAGTGTTCGCGCCGCAATTTCAGGACGCGGGCGTGCTCTCCTACAGCTCGGCGGTATTTACCTTCTTGCCCATGGTCGCGCGGCAGTATTTCGCGGCGTTGCGCGCGGGCGACCGAGCATTGGTGAAAGTCATGCTGGACGAGTTCTATACGCCCATCGTTGCGTTGCGTGACCGCAAGCGCGGTTACTCGGTCAGCATCGTGAAGGCGGGACTGAAGGTTGTGGGTGCTTCGGCTGGACCCGTGCGGCCGCCGCTGGTGGATTTCGATGCCGACGAAGAAGCGATGCTTGCTGCCCTCGTGGCGAAGGCATCGCGATGGAACCGCTAAGCCGGCCCATGCGCATCGCGCTGCTCGATGTCGCTCGGGCGCAGCGCGAGCGTCTCACCGGGCTCCTGGAATTTCCGCATGAATTTGTCGCGCCGGCCGCGGCAACGCAGACGGTGGACGTTGTCATTGCTCTACGTTTCGGTGCGGCGGAAGCGGCGCACTATCCGACCTCCATGCTGCACTTGCCCGGCGCGGGTGCGGATGCCGTGGATATGGGCGTGCTCGAGCCCAAGTGCGTGGTGTGCAACGTGTTCGAGCACGAAACCCCCGTGGCCGAATTCGTGATGGCTGCGCTTCTCGATCACACCTTGAGCTATGGCCGCATGCACACGAGTTTTGACGGCGACCGCTGGAGCGAGACATACGCCGCACGCCGGCCGCACGGCGAGGTGAACCGCAGGATCTTGGGGCTGCTGGGTTACGGCCATATCGGCAAGGCAGTGACCCAGCGGGCGCACGCCTTCGGCATGCAGGTGCACGTGATTTCACAGAGCGGCAATGCACCCGGGGCCGATTGGGTGGGCCGTCCGCCGCAATTGCACGACATGCTGCCGCGCGTGGATTTCCTCCTCGTCGCGTGCCCCCTGACCGACGACACGCGGGGCATGGTGGGCGCCGCAGAACTCGCGATGATGAAGCGCACCGCATCGGTCATCAATATCGGACGGGCACAGATCATTCAGGAAGAACCGCTGTATCGTGCGCTCGAATCCAAGCAACTCGCCGGCGCCACGCTCGACGTCTGGTACGACTACCCCCGCGAAGGAGCGGGCGAGGTCAAACCCTCGCGATTTCCTTTTTACAAACTTCCAACCGTTCACTGCACTGCGCATTCATCGGGGTGGAGCGAGGAACTCTTTCAGCGCCGCTACGGCGTCATTGCCGACAATCTCACGCGTCGATATCGCTCACTGCCCCTGCGCAATGTGATTTACACGGCACCTTGATTGTCGCCGACATCCGCAGCTTGACGCCGCAGAGTATAGGTCGTAGTCTTATTCAATGAACTGATGTCTCAGTAGTTGGGACTCGCAGATTAGGAACTCGATTTCTTGAACCCGCCACAGACATTAACCCCACGTTCCGCCAAGGGCCTCACATGGTTGGGCCATACGGAATTGAATGGCCGTCCTGATGGCGTCCAGGTCATGGTCAACAAGGGCTATGCGTTCGTCGGACACCCGTTCACTGGGGGTGGCGTCACGGTGGTCGACGTGCGCGATCCATGTCGCCCGACCGCGATCAATTTTCTGAAGACCCACCCGCGCTCTTGGTCATTGCACTTCCAAACCTTCGACGACTTGATGCTGGTGGCCGAGGAATTTAATTTCATCGCACACAAGCCGCAATCCCAATGGCGGGATCCGGACTGTTCGGCGGGGCTGCGGGTCTATGACCTCGAGGACCCTGCGAATCCACGTCCCATTGGGTTCATGCCGGTGGAAGGATTGGGGCTGCATCGCATTTGGTGGACCGGCGAGCGCTTTGCGTTCGCTTCCGCGCTCTTGGACGGCTTCACGGATCACATTCTGTTGTGCATCGATCTGGCTGATCCCGCGCACCCACGCGAGGCCGGCCGATGGTGGGTACCAGGCATGTGGCAGGCCGGCGGCGAGACGGGCGCTGGGCCGGGCAGGGTGGCCTTACATCACCCCGTGGTTGCCGACGGCGTCGCGTACTGCGGTTGGCGCGATGCCGGGCTCGTCGTGGTTGACGTGTCGAATCCGGCGACGCCCGTTTTTTTAGGAAAGCGCAATCTCTTTCCGCCGTTTGGGGGCTCTACGCACACCGCCCTGCCGCTCGCAAAGCGTGGGCTATGCATCGTGGCCGATGAGGCCATGTCGGACATCGCGACCGAGCCGCAGAAATTTATTTGGGTGATGGATGTCCGCGAGAAGTCGAATCCCGTCAGCATTGCCACCATGCCGTTGCCGGGCGAGCACGATTTCGTGGCCGAGGGGGGCACCTTCGGTCCGCACAATCTGTGGGAAAACCGTCCCGATGCCTTCGTCAGCGACACGCTGATTTTCGCCACCTTCCAGAGCGGCGGCGTTCGGGCCTACGACATTACCGATGCCTTCCGACCGCGGGAAGTGGCGCATTTCGTGCCGCCGCCACCTCGGCTCCTGGTCGACCCACGGCCGGGTATCAAATTGATTTCTCACAGCGCCGATGTGTACGTGACACGGAATGGCTTCCTGTACGTCACCGATTACAACGGCGGCTTCTATGTTTTGGAGTACGAGTCCTAAGATCGATAGTCGCTTTTTCCGGGGGAGTTAGATGCGAATAACATACAAGCGTTCGACGAACGCCTTTCTGACAATTTTATGTTTAGCCGGGGCGCATGCCGCTTACGCGGCGCCGGAGACAGCGCCCGTCGAGGCGCCTACCGAATTGGAAGAAGTCGTGGTCACCGCAGAGAAGCGCTCGGAGAATCTGCAGAAGGCGCCGACCACCATTTCGGTGGTGTCGGGCGCGGATTTGTTGACCCAGGGTATCGACGACATCAGTGCAGCGACGGCGGTATTCCCGTCGGTCAAGTTTGGCCAGATCAGCGGGACCACCCACCTGTATATTCGGGGCATCGGCGCCGAGCAGGACCGAGCCTCCATCGATCCGCTGTCGGCCATGACGGAGAATGGCGTGCCGCTGCCGCGAGAGGTGACCGGCAACCAGCTGTTTGATCTGGGCAACATTCAGGTCCTGCCCGGTCCGCAGAGTACCCTGTACAGCACTAGCGCCGCCGGCGGCATCGTCGCCGTGGTGGACAACCGGCCGACGAACACTCAGGAAGGCTCGCTGCTGTTCGAGACCGGCAACTATGACTTGAAGCATGTGACCGTCGTTCAGAACCTGCCGATGAGCGACACCTTCTTTCTGCGCATGGCGGTGGCCTCCACCAATCACGACGGCTACGAATCGAGCGGTGCGGACTCGCAGGATGAATTGGGTGCGCGCATCTCAGCGTTGTATCAGCCGAACGAGAATTTCACCGGATATGGCTGGTACAGCTACGATCACATGGGCGGGCAGCCGGCCAACACCGTGACCTTGACCGGCAATCATCAGTTCGCCGATCCGAAGAACCCCTGGAACGATTATTCCTGCGCACCCTCCGGTGCCGGAGCCCCCTTAGGAGCGCACCCGATCTGCGATCCGTTCTATATCGGGGCGGCCGCCCAGGATGTGCGCACGAACATCTTCGGCGGGCAGCTGGATTGGCATCTGCCCGGCGCGACGCTCAGCATGATTCCCGGCGCCCTGATCAACAACGGCACGACGCTGCAATATTTCAGTCCCTTCCCCAACTACCAGGTCATCGCGGACCACCAGTACAGCGACGAAGTGCGCATCACCAGCGATTCGGAGAAGCCGTTCAAATGGATGGGCGGCCTATACTGGTACCAGCAGCGCGAATATCAGTACTTCAGCGTCAACAACACGCTCGAAGAGAACCTGACTCAGACCGACGGCAATCCGCAGCTGTGGAACGAGGATCGAACCTATGCCGCCTTCGGCCAAGTGACGTACTCGATCGTCGACAGCTTCCGAGTGACCGGCGGTCTGCGCTTCTCCTCCAATCACAAGGACGCCAACGGCTGCAATTGCTCGGCGGGCGGCGGCGAGGGCGTGTATTTTACGTTCGACCACACCTGGTCGAGAGTGGATTGGAAGGCTGGCTTGGAGGCCGATATCGGCAGCAACGGTCTGTGGTATGCCACGGTGCAGACGGGCTTCAATAACGGCGCCTACCAGTACTACAACACCTCGGGCTTGCTGGGCCCCGCGAACTCAGGGCCCGCACCGGTGGTGCAGCCCTCGACGCTGGTGTCTTACTCCACGGGCACGAAGTTCCGCTTTTTCGACAACAAGCTCGAGGTCAACAACGAAATCTACTTGTACAACTACAAGAATCTGCTCATCGCGCCGTTCGATGACAATCCCGCACACTACGGAACGGCGTTCTACAACGCCGACAAGACCGAGATCTACGGCGACGAGTTGGACGTGAAGTACCTCCTCACGCCCAACGATCAGGTGCACTTGAACTTCAACTACAACCATGCGCGCGCCATCGACTTCATCGTCGGCGATCCGCCGGAGAACTACGGCGGTTTGCAGCTCATCGAGGCACCGGATATCGTGACAGACTTGGGTTACCGACATAATTGGACCATTCCTGGCGGGGGCGGCGTCGAGTTCAACCTGGACACGCACTACGAAAACGGCTTCTGGGGGACCTTCAATCATGCGCCGACTACGCATCAGCCGGCCTTCACCATGACCGACTCGAACATCACGTATCGCTCGCAGAACGGCAAGTGGAACTTAGGTCTGTGGGGCAAGAACCTCGAGAACAGGGCGGTCATTGGCCCGGGCGCCTACGTCGGTGCGGGCACCATCGGCGGGGTGTACTGGCTGCTGCCGCCACGTACCTTTGGACTGCGGGCGGGGGTTAATTGGTAGCGACGGCTCAACCGGCCTCGGCGGGCGCACCGGTGCGGGACTTCCGTTTCTGGTGCGCCTATGCCGTCATGATTGCGCCGAATGCGGCCGTAGGCTTGACTCTGGCGGCCATGCCTCCCATCTTGCCGGAGCTCGCGACTCGCTTGGGCGGCGAACGTAGTGCCCAACTCATTACGTCGGTGGCCGGCTTCGGCATGATCGTGGGCGGCATGTTCAGCGGCCGGCTGCTCGAGCGGGCCGGCATCCGCGCCTTCGTGTTGGCATCGCTGTTGATCTACGGTGTATTCGGCTCGCTCGGCTGGTTCCTATCCACCGCCGTGAGCATGGGAATCAGTCGATTCTTTCTGGGCATGGGCGGCGTCTTCTTCAGTACGGCGGCTTTGGCCTTGACCGCCGCCACCTTCACCGGCGAGGCCCGTTCGCGGGTCATCGGCCTGCAGCAGGCGACGTCGCAGGTAGTGAATGTGTGCGCGGTGTTCATTGTCGGCGCCCTGGTGCAAGTGACCGGCTGGCGCGGTGCGTTTCTGCTCTATGGAGCCTTCGCGCTGGCATTATTGTGCATGGCAGTGATTGGCGTGCGTCCGGTCGCTGGCGCCGGCAACGGTGCTTCAGCGGCTGCGAGCGTTGCCGCACCCACCGGATTTCTACGGACCATCGCTCCGGTATGTGCGCTGACCACCCTCATGGGCATCCTCACGGTGATCCCTATGGCGCAACTGCCGTTCGTGCTGTTGGACAATGGGAATGGCGCGGCCCAGACGGTATCCATCGTGCTTGGCGTGAACTTCGTCTTTGCCGCCATGAGCGCCATGAGCTTTGCAAAGCTCAAGACGCGCTTCGGCAAAAGGACTACCTTCATGGCGGGACTGATCTGCGGCATGGTCGGCATCGCACTCATGGGCATCACGCATGTACTGGTGCTGTCCTGTACCGCAGCCGCGCTGGCCGGGTTCGGCACGGGGATATATAACACCTATGTGTTCGATCATGGCGTTGAAATTTCGCCTCCCGTGTTTCACGGCCGCGCGGCGGGGCTCCTATTCGCCTTCATGTTTTTTGGGGCGGCGATTAATCCTTTGGTCGCAGGTGTTTTCGAGCATGAATTCGGGCGGCATGCCGCGTTGCCCGTCATGGCAGTCGTCGCCTTGCTATGCGGGCTACCGGTGATTCTGCGCCGTGCGGCCCCCGTTCACGCATGAGTGATCATGTTCGGATCTGCACCGCCTCCAGCAGTGCGACGGCAACTGGCGACTGTCGCGGACAGGTACTGGTCTCGGGTTCCTACGGTGGCGAATATAACGCCTTTCATGCCGGCAAATGGGGCATCCGCGGCGTGATACTGAACGACGCGGGCGTCGGCAAAAATGGCGCGGGAATCCGCGGTCTGCCGTACCTGGACAGCGTTGGGCTGGCGGCCGCGACTGCCGATGCGCGGACCTGCCACATCGGGGACGCCGAGCATATGCTCGCGCATGGGACCATCAGCTACGTGAATGAATCCGCACAGGCTGCGGGCTGCCGGCTTGGGGAGTCGGTGCGCGACTGTGCCGAGCGATTGCGGGCCGCGCCGGTGGTGCGCGCACGCATGCCTGAAGTTCACGGCGGCAGACGGGCAGTGATCCGCTCCACGCCAACACCGCCCATCGTCTGCTTGGACGCGGCGCCGCTCCTCGAGGAGGGCGACGCCGGTGCCATCGTCATTACGGGTTCGCATGCCGCGCTATTCCGTGGCCAGCCTGACGGCGTCATTAAGCCGGACGTGCGGGCTATATTCTTCAGCGACGCGGGAGTCGGTCTCGATCAGGCGGGCATCGCCCGGCTGCCCACACTGGACGAGCGCGGCATTGCCTCGGGCTGCGCGGCGGCGGATAGCGCGGAGATCGGCAATGCGGGTTCGATTTACCGAGAAGGCGTGTTGTCACACGTGAATCATACGGCGGCGCGGCTCGGCGGGCGCGTTGGCATGCGAGTATTCGATTTCGTGGCGTTGCTCTGCGACGCTCGGAGTGTTGCGACGTGAAAATCGTGCGCCATGGCCCTTCCGGCGAGGAACGTCCCGGGGTCGTCGATGCGCACGGAACGGTGCGCGACCTGTCCGGTGTGATGGCGGACTGGACACCGCGCGCGCTCGCGCACGACGAACTGCGGCGCATCGCCGCGCTCGACCTGGGCGACTTGCCCGTCGTGGATCCCGCTGTGCGGTTGGGGATTCCCGTGGCGGCCATCGGCAAATTCATTGCCATCGGCATGAACTTCGTCGACTTCGCACTCGATGCGGGCAGGCCCCTCCCCAAGGAGCCGACCATTTTCACCAAGGCGATCAGCTGTCTCACGGGTCCCACCGACACGGTCGTCCTACCCCAAGGATCGACCCACACGGACTGGGAAGTCGAGTTGGGCGTTGTCATGGGAGCGACCGCGCGCTATGCCGAAACGCGCGACGCCCTGGATCTGGTCGCGGGCTATTGCCTGGTGAACGACCTGTCGGAGCGAGAGTTCCAGAACGATCGCGGGGGCACCTGGGACAAAGGGAAGGGGTGCGATACGTTCGGACCGGTCGGGCCCTGGTTGGTCACCACCGATGAGGTGAGCGATCCACAGGACGTCGATCTCTGGCTCGAGGTCAACGGCGTGCGTTACCAAAACGGCCATACCAGAAACATGATCTTCCCCGTGGCGGAGCTGATCGCCTATGTAAGCCAATTCATGACCCTTAACCCGGGCGACATCCTCACCACCGGTAGTCCCGCGGGCATAGGCAGCACGCTCAAGCCCGCGCCGGTTTTTTTGCAGGCCGACGACGTCATGCGTCTCGGAAGCGGCAAGCTGGGCATCCAGCAACATCGAGTAGAATCCTGGAGACGCAATTGAACCATGCAAATTTCATCGCGGGCGAGTGGGTAGAGTCCACCGACGCCGCGCGCAATGTCAATCCTTCGGACACGGCCGATGTCGTAGGAGAGTATTGCCGAGCGGATGTCTCTCGAGTGAAGACGGCCATCTCCGCGGCGAAGGCGGCCTTTCCCGCCTGGTCACGTTCACCGCCGCAGCTTCGCGCCGACATGCTCGACAAAATCGGCAACGAAATTCTGGCGCGCCGCGCCGAACTCGGCGATCTTCTCGCGCGTGAGGAGGGCAAGACCCTGGCCGAGGCGACCGGCGAGGCCGCGCGTGCCGGCTACATTTTCAAATATTTCGCGGCGGCGGTGGTGAGCAACGAAGGCCAGGTGCTGCGCTCCGTGAGACCGGACGTCGACGTGGAGGTCACGCGGGAACCAGTTGGCGTCATCGGGATTTTGACGCCCTGGAATTTCCCGATCGCCATTCCGTCATGGAAGATCGCGCCCGCGCTCGCCTTCGGCAATTGCGTGGTTTTCAAACCGGCCGATCTGGTGCCGGGATCGAGCTGGGCGCTTGCGGAAATCATTTCGCGTTCAGGCATTCCACCGGGCGTGTTCAATCTCGTCATGGGGCGCGGCACCGTCGTCGGCAATGCCATTGTGAACGATCCTGGCATTCCCGCGGTGACTTTCACGGGATCTGTGGCAACTGGACGAGGCGTACTCGAGGCTGCGGCGCGACGGGGCGCCAAGGTGCAACTGGAAATGGGCGGCAAGAACCCGCTGGTGGTTCTCGCCGATGCGGATTTGACCGCCGCCGTGAGGGTCGCGCTCGACGGCGCGTTCTTTTCCACCGGTCAGCGTTGCACGGCGTCGTCCCGGCTCATCGTGGCAAGCGCCATCCACGACCGCTTCGTCGACGAGCTTGCGACGGCAATGCGCCAGCAGGTCATCGACGATGCACGCAAACCGGGAACAACCATCGGTCCCGTAGTCGACCCCAAGCAGTTGCGGCAAGATCTCGATTACATCGACATCGCACGATCCGATGGCGCCCGATTGGTGGTGGGCGGAGAGGAAGTGTCGCGCGACAAGGTCGGCTTTTACCTGAGCCCGGCCCTTCTTACCGAGACACGCAACGAGCAGCGAATCAATCAAGAAGAGGTGTTCGGCCCTGTCGCCAGCGTCATTCGGGTCGACAACTATGATGAAGCGCTCGCCGTTGCCAACGCGTCGCCCTTCGGCCTGTGCGCGGGAATTTGCACGACCTCACTGAAGTATGCCCGGCACTTTCAGCGCAATGCGGACGCGGGCATGGTCATGGTAAACCTCCCCACAGCCGGAGTGGACTACCATGTGCCATTTGGCGGCCGCAAGGAATCGAGCTACGGGCCCAAGGAACAGGGGCGAAGCGCGGCGGAGTTCTTCACGCAGAGTAAGACGGCTTACATCCGCAGCGAATGACGAGCGCGTAATCCTCGTGCGGTTCGGGGCAGAACCGCACGGCCTTCTGGGGGTCGGGAGTTCGAATCTCTCCGGGCGCACCATATTTTCACGGTCTATTCCGGTCAAATGGGTAACGGTTTATACCGCGGTAAGCGCAAATGCGTTACACGTGCACCTCATGTTGGCGCTTTTCCGTGAGTGACAAATAAGCGATCACTTTACCCAGCATTATTCAAGACAATCGCTACGCGAACTTAACCTGCGCGGTTCATCGTCACTCTATGCCGACTACGGCGAATGGCGACGGCCCGTCGCATCGTAGAATCCCCAGTCCGCAGCGATTCACCGAGTTTTCCTGCGACTGATGACGGGGGAAGCGCCCGCTAACGACGGCCGCCCACTGCTGCTTAGGCTGAATGCCATCGAGCGTTGCCCTGGACGTTGCTTGGGGGGTCCGCATCACCCGTACCCCAGTCCGTCGACTTCGCTTCCAGCGTCGGAATTTTCGACACCCGATACCATGCGACCGCAGCCGCTAATGCACTGGACCCTGAGAATCCTGCGCAAAATGTATTCGTTTAGGAAATTGCCTCAAAAGGGATCTCATCCATATGGTCCGGTCGTTCCGCGCTGCAGGCGTCATAGAGCTCGCGAAAAAAAAGTCGCAATGCCACCTGGACTTTGTCGGTCTCGTTGTGTCAGCCGCTTGCTGTGGGTCCTTTCAATAGAGATTGTCTGTGAGACGTCGATTCACGCGATCGGTGCAAATAGGTGTGAGTGTGGCTGACAGTCCTGAAGGCCATGCTCAGCTGACGGCCGACGTTATACATCTTGCGCACAATCGAGACAAAGCGATTGGCAGCGTAGGGGTCCAATATCCGCGTGGATGCTCGCGACATCGGCTCGAGTTATCGCCGAGGCCAAATGCGCCCCGAATTTGGGAATGAATAGTTGATTGAGACATGACTCATCAATCTTCCACGTCTTTTTCTTGGGTTTCGCGTGCCGGTTGATGTACATCTCGGCCAGCATTTTTACCGTCCGCGGCGATTCCGAAATAGAGTCGAGCACTTCGTCGCGCCTGTTCCAACGTCATCGAATCGGATCGGCCCAGATCGATAGCTCGCTTTCGCCTCTGAACGCGGTAACCGCCCACATAGCTGCCGCGGCCATTGGGGAACTTGCGAAGGCCAAAGCCCGGCAGTGAAAGATCCCAATAAATGCATTGCGATTTCCCGCGTGCGTCACCAAGATATGGGAGCGCTCGGACATTATCCTGGCGAAGTTTTACTTTAGGCATGAAGTCTAGACCAGTATGGGAGTGACCAAAGAGTGACCGCGGCGGATAGTATCCGGGCCGATGCGGGCGATCCAAGTCACGGCGGCGATACGGTAACCCGTTGATTAATGAAAATAAACCACACTGCAGCGTAATGTGTCGTAGTGAAAACGCGTGCTCTCAATCAATTGGTCGTAGGTTCGATCCCTACACGGCCCACGATAATTGCTGGATTTTCAAAGACTTTCTGGGTCTTTTTGGTAGAAGGAGTTTCTACCGTTCAATTGTCGGATCTGTGTTCACGAGCGGCTCAAGCCTGTTCCTGACGTGTATTCTCACGGCATCTGCTTAATTGGCGCTGCGCAGGCCTAGATGCTGAACGAACGGATCGAAATCGCGATCGCTGTATAGCAATGAGATTTCCTTTTCGATGCAGCTCGTCGCGATCAGTGTGTCGATGGTCTTCCGAATCGTGATGCCAAGAGTCCTGAGCTTGCGGAAGTTTCTCGCCGCTTGAACGGCGATTTCTTCGCCGACTAGCGGGATCGTAGGGAGGGAAGCAAATAATTTCCTGCCTTGATTAAATTCCCGCTCGCTGACGAATCCTTGCAGCACCTCCGTCAAGATTAAATCACCGGTTATAACCTGCTCGAAACCGAGAAAGGTGTCGAGTTTGTCAGCCTCTGCAGTGTCGACGCCACGAAAGTAATCCACCCAGACACTGCTATCGACCAATATCACCTATCCGACCTCATCGCGGTCAGATCGCCGCGCCACGGCAGCTTGCCGCGAAACTGTCGGATTTCTTCCTGTTTGCGAAGCCGAATGAGAGTTTGAAGTCCCAACTCAACGGCCTCGCGCTTGGTCTTGAGGCCTGTGAGTCGAAGAGTTTCTTTCATCAATTTCTCATCGATGACTATATTCGTACGCATGATGTGTATCCAGGTGTCGATTCATACACATTATATGATACGACATGCAGTTTGGCAAAGGACTCCACTGGGGTATTACACGCACTGGCACGCCCGGGCGCTATCCCAAGGGAGTGCCTGCCCACGAGTCAGGTCGAGTTATCGAGGACGCGCTAACCAGCAAGTGGCCTCGAACTCGCGACACTGTTGTCGCGATGCGGCATTGATAACCCTCTTGGTGCGCATCCTGCCCGACCGGCGGCCATCGCCAGCGAATCGGTTTCTCGCCAAGAAATTCCGTCGACGCATAGTGGATTTTCATGGTAAGTCGATGTCCTGTTTCCGAAGAAGCACCGGACGCGTTCCGCACCCGAGGTGTGGTAATGGCGCCAGCGCCTGAACGCCCCGCGCGTTGAGGCCGATCCTTTACCACAGGAGGATCTGTTCTAGTTCTGTGAACGAGAGCGTTATCAAATCTACCGTGATACTTTCTACCAATAGTGGTGAAAAACCTCGGCGTTTATAGATAGGGCGTTCGGCCTCGGTACCGAATGCTTTTGGTGCAAATCGACGATAGACGTCACGGACGACCATGTACCACCCAAAGCGGCATTCCCCAAAACGCGTGCATGAAAAAATGCCAAACGTCCCGGCGTGCGCGAAGTGCAACAGCCGTTGGCAAATTGAAGGTGAGTATTTTCGGGACTTCCTGCTAGTTGGACCGCTTGCTACGTGCCAGCACCCCGACCTCGAAGAGATACGGGGTAACTACAATCGGGCAAGAGAGAGAGACGGAAAAGCGGGTCGAAAAAGTCTCTTTGTTGGATCCTCTCTCTCAGGAAGTTTTACGATTGATTTTGGCGCTGCGACGGTTTCCGGTGGAACGATTGGGCAAACGAATGGATCCTGGTATCAGCAGACTCTCGGCGGCAGTTCTTATTCGTTGCCCACGCCCAATGCATTGGTTTTCAGTTCCACTTTGCAGACCGGCGGATACACTTTTTTTTCGAGTGTCCCGTCAACTTTCTTTAGCAACAGCGTTGTTGTGGGCAATTCGCAAGTCGGCAATGTTTCCTGGCAAGGGCAAGATTTCGAAACCTCCAGCAGCAATTCGACCTTGTGGAGTACCGTAACTTTCTTAAATTCCGGTAGCACTCTAACGTACGATGCGAATGGTCTGCCTATACTCGCAAACGCGACCAGTCAGTCTAACCAATTAATCTACGAGGTTAATGGCGCGCAAGCAGGCGATCTTGTGTACACAATTACTTCCCTGACTCCCGTCCCGCTTCCCGCATCCGCCTGGCTGATGCTGAGCAGCATCTTCGGACTGGGTGTGAAGGCCCGTCGCCGCGCTGCCTGATCTCGCTGCTGTCGCGCCTGAGAAGCCCGGCCATGCGTGCCGGGTTTTCATCTTTGGGCTGCGACAGCGGCGATTTCACTCTCCGAAACCAGCCGTTCGCCACAGGCATCTATGGGTCAAACCCGGACATCTCATCGCACGTGGGATCGGGCATGGCGGCGTACCCCTGACGACGGGAGATGCCCCCAAGTGCCACGACCCGCCCCGATGACGCACGAACGCGCGTCCCCGCCCTGATCGGGTCTCTCAGCGCCCCGCCAGAGCGGGATACGCGATCATCAGGGGCATCCGACGCCGCGTTCAGGTCGAGAACGGAGTGAATCCCTGCCGCTCCGTATTCAGCGGATCGACCGCCGTCAGCGCCACCAAGCGTCGCGCGTCGCCACGGTGAATGAAGGCGGAGCCCCAAGCAGCATCGCTCTCGGCCTCCCAGGCTTCACGCTGCAAGCGGGGCCCATCGTGGCGAGCATCGCCGCACGTAGGTCAGCTCCGGGCGCGATGCGCTCGCACTCGATGACCTCGTGTTGCATCGTCCAGACGACGATGTAACGTGGATTGCGGTAGTCTTTGGCGTAGCTGTCGTGGCGGGTTCGGCGCATGGGCGGATTGTCGCGAGCGTTCGGCGTTCGCGTCCATCCAGTAGTCCGCAGCGCAGGACACTGTATGCGGCTCAGGTTGCGGTTGAATTTTGGCCGCCAATGTCCGAGGCTAGCAGCGATGTGTGGTCGCTACGTAAGTCCCGACGAAGCCTCAATCGAGCGCGAATTCAATCTCGTGCATCACGAGTGGCAATTCCCGCCGAGCTTCAACGTTGCGCCCACCCAGACGGTGCCCGTGATTCGCGCGGTCGATGGGCAGCGCCAAGGGTCGCGATTCCGCTGGGGTCTGATACCGTTCTTCGCCAAAGGGGAGCCGCCGAAGTATTCGTGAGTATTCCATTGATCGTGAACATTGATTCCAGGCTATCGTGGACAGCGCCTCGGTATCGGCGGCGTCCGCCGCCGACTCTGCTCGAGTGTCCACGATGAGTTGGGGGAGACGACGGTTTGCCGTCTGGCCGCCATCATTCATGGTGAGGGTCTATGGCCCCGTATGACGATCACAGGCCGCCGCTTTGGCGACTGAGCAGTCCAGTGCGCCGGCGCACATCAGCGCATACTTTCTGCAAGCTGCCCGGATGGCGAACCTTGAGTCCTCCAGCCGCCGTCGCGAATGCGCTGGTGGCTTTGACGACGTCCTCAACGATGCGCGCGGCGCGCGCGACGCCCCATTGATCCGCTAGTGCGATTATTTCTGTGCCGGTCGGGCAGGCAAAGCCTTGCAGAAATGACAGGGTGTGCTCGCCTCGACCGCCGATGTCCGGCACCAAGTCGAACGCCGGTGCCAGGCGAAACCCGCCGGGACGCGCCAGCATCCAGAAATTCTTGAGGTGATCATCGACATTGCCGATAGCGGCGTTGAAGACCATGTGCCGATACAGCGCTGCCACGTCATCGGCGGGAGAAGCGGAGTGTTTGCGCAGCACCTGAGCAAGCTCCGAATAGCTGTGCACATAGATGCCGGGACGCTCTTTGCACAGCGTGCGCAGGCTCACCATGTGGTACCGACCGCCCTCGGCACCGATGTCGAAGCGCTTGACCATGAGCACGCGCCGAGCGCCGATCGTCTGCAATCGCGACTCCGGGACATCGAGTCCCGCGCGCCGAGCCAGCATGAGACAGCTGGCTTCGAGGCCAACCACGTCATACCCATCATCGCGCGCGCGGCTGGGAAATTTGGCGAGCCACTCTCCGAACTCATCGTGTACGAGCGCTTTGGGCCTCGCGCCGCCGGCCCGGCTGCTGCCCTCCAAGAGACGGCGAAACTCATCGCCCGGTGGCAGCGTCCCGGCCTCGAATTGTGCGGCCGCCGCCAAGACCGTTGACAGCGCGGAGCTAGGGACACTTTGATCGGGATGAGGGGCGGTACCGGTCGCCGTAAATAGGAGTGCCCCGGTGCCGCCGCCGCGCATGCGCAGCAGCATCTCAGGTAATGTCGGTGTGCCGCCATCGGCGGTTACGCCTAAGGCGAGCAAGCGCCGACCCCAATCGTCCGGGAGCGCATCGTCGAACACCGCCAGAGGCGGATACAGCATCTCGGCGCTAAACCGTCGCGCGGCATCCAAAGGGAGAGACACCGGATCAAGAGCGAAGGCGCCAGCCTCGCCCACCCAGGCACGCGTGTATTCGAACTCCGATTCGAAACGCCCACTGTTGCGGTCCGGAGCCGTTGTGGCCAGCTCCCCGACCAGGCGGATCGTCCCCTCCGGGCGTCGCACCCAGACAAATATATGTTTGATCAAGCTCGTCTCGAGGCGCGCTGTTTGACGCGAGTACGAGGCGCGCGCGCCTGGTCGAGGAGGCTCGCCTTCTGGGCCAACAGGCCATTCAGGTCATCGAGATGGTCAAGAACCCACAAGGCCTTGACCCAAGCGCCGATCTGAACCGTGCCCACGCCGTGCTCCATCGCCCGGAGCGTTCCTGCACTGACTCCAAGGCGCTGCGCGAAGACGGCCATGGTGTCATTACGCGCAAGACGCAATGTCTTCAGGCGGATCCCGAGCTCCGACAGGTATTGCTGTTGTTCTTTAAAGTTCATTATAATATAGATTAATCGTAAAAAACTGCCATAAGAAACAGTATAGCATAGATTAACCATCGGTCGCAGACAGGCAGACTGCGCACGGTGAAGGCGATGCGGCGCAGCTTGATTGGGAGAACGCCTACACTCGGATCGACAGCCGAAAAGAGTATGGCGAGACGCGCAAAGTGAGTCTGGTGCCAATGGGCGAGCGAATCTACAGCGTGGTTCACGTGAGCCGCGGTAACTCAGAACGGATTATCAGCCTGCGCAAAGCCAACAACCGTGAGATCAGGATCTATGAAAAGCAAGCGTAAATTTTTGCGGAACACTGTCGCGGAGGAAGCGGCCATCAAGGCCGGAATCGCGGCAGATCCCGACACGCATGAAATGACGGATGAGGAGGCAAAGCAGCTTCGGCCGTTTCGCCGTGGTCGGCCGCCGAGCGACACGCACAAAGTACCGGTGACGGTGCGGCTTGATCCTGAAGTCGTCGAGTTTTTTCGGGAGGCCGGTCAAGGCTGGCAAACGAGGCTGAATTCGGCGCTGGTCGACTATGTGGCTCGACGGCGGAAGGTAGCCAATAAGGCGAGATAATCGGCAAGCTGCTCGCACCGATGCGCGGGGGATGTTGAGATTCCAGCATCGTTCATAGTCTGTTCTTTGATCTGCTTCCCACTATTGGGATGCAGATCCGTTCGTTTTCGTTCAGCGGTTTCTGGTGAACCACCACAGGTTGTGAGAAACGCGACCGCTATGAGGCCGGGGACGCGACAGATGAGGGAGGGACCGTGAGTGACGTACTGAAGGAAGCAAGTCGGAACCTGACGGGCCCTAGGGATCACCATAGTACTTGCGATACGCGACGCGCCAATCGTTCGTCAGCGAGTCGCGGGCTTCTTGAAGTGTAATATTCCCTGCGCACATCTCCTTATGAAGACGATTCTCGAGCTTGTCCTTCAAGTGCGCGTTCCAGGGCGTCGATCCGTACGCTTGCGGCCAGAGATTACTCACGTCATCGGCACCACCCACCTCGCGACTGATGAGGTGGTCAATCTCGCACGTCTTGCCGTGCGAATCGGGCACGCATCGAGCGTCATGGTATCCCGAGTAGCCATACAGATTGAACGCCTTTGCTTTCATCGCAGGCGTGACAAAGCGTTCGTCTTTACCCCACTTGGTGGCGCAGACCGTCGCCTTGGATAACCCCGGTTTCGCCAATCCGGGAGTCTTTGTTGCGTCGGGAAGGTCGTCCGCCCTTGTGGGGGCCGCCGCGCAACACAAAACGCCGAGCATCGCCAGTGCGAGATACTCATGCATTACAGACCCTCCTCGGTGCAAGGTATTCAATGCGCCAATGCATCGAGCAGGGCGTCGTCGACTGCTCTGGTCTGGGGCAGGCCCGCCGTTCGATCGCCCTACTGCAATGCCCGATTCAGCACCATGGCGAGACGCACGCCGGCTTTGCTCAACTGCTCGGCGACCACGGTTGTCGCGTCGTCGACGTACGCGGCCGATAATTGGTAGTGATTCCGGGCGCCGGCCGAGGGAAGCAGGCCATATGCGTGATCTTTTGCCGCGGAGAATGACTCCATGGCCCAGTCGGCGGGCGTGCCGCCCGACCATTGAGCACGCTGTGTGTCGCTGATTCCATTGATCAGCCGCTGTGCAATTTCGACATCGCTCGTCCCCAACTTTGCGACGAATTCGGTGTCCCAATAGTGATGCAAATTGTTCGAGTGGATGCCGGGAGCGGTCACCAGCTTCAGATTCCCACCCTGGTCGTGATCGTCACTGGCATGCAAGGGCTGGTGTACATCACCGACAAAATGCAGGAGAAACTCCAGCGCGAGGAGCCGCTCGGGCGGATCGGTGCTGGGGTTCTTCAACTCCGTACTGAATTCGAGGATTTTATCGACCACGCAGTCGTTTGCAGCGCCACTGGACGCGGGGGTTGCCGGGGGTAGCCTAGGCTGTCCAAAGCAAGCAGCGCTCAGATCCGGAGACCCAATCTCCAGATCGACGAAGTGCCAATTATGTGTCTGCGTATAACGTTGCTTGGTCGTATTACGGTCGGAATCGCGATATTTGTCCGCCCAAGTGGCCTCGTGCGCAATGTCATTGGCCGTGAGCTGCGTGGCATCGGTGGCAAGAATGGCCTGTACCCGGCTGCGAACCGCGGGGTCCAGGTAGTGGTCTGCTATCAAACCAACCACTTCGTGCCCCTCATCTCCCCATGCGAATGCCGAACGATGGACGCCGCAGAGGCACAGCATCCAAGTGCTGCTGCAAAGCGCCAGCATCATCCTTGAACGGATGCTCACGCGCATCCTGCCTGACGTTGATTGGTTCGGCGCCGGCTTCCAATACCGACCATGTACGACCGCAATGAGATCTTTCGAGAGACTGCCGCCGATTGGGTAGATGTGCGATCCATGGTCCATCCCTGAACGCTCGCGTGCCGTGTGCGTAAACTAGCGAGTCAGTGAATTGGTGTCAACTTCAGATCCAGAGGGCGGAGTTATGGTGTGACGCAGCGGGAAAGAATTGGCTAGCACCGCATGTGCAGCACAAATGTCATTCATCGCCGGTTCCTTTTACGATCGCCGGTGAACTTCGACGCCGGTACGGGCAAGAGCCATGCCGCCAAAGCCGTCGCACTCTTGGCCGTTTAGCTCCCGCTAACACGCTTGCAAGATGCCATTGTTGCTGGCATTATGAAAGCATGGCCATTCAGATTAATATCCGCGATGTTCCCGAGAGAGTCCGTGACGAGCTGGCTGCCCGTGCGGCTTTGCAGGGTAAGTCGATGCAGGAGTTCTTGCGCGCCGCGCTCGAGCGCTTGGCTGCACGCCCGTCGATCGACGCCTGGCTGCAGCAGGTGCGCACGAGAAAGCGCGCGACACAGACTCGCGTTTCCTCCAAGCAGATACTCGAGTACAGAAACGCAGATCGGCGTTGAGTACCGTCGTTGACTCGTCTGTGCTGGTTGCCGCGCTCGTTGATACCGGCCCCCAGGGCGCTTGGGCGGAGACAGTTCTAGCGGGCGGTTCGTTATACGCGCCTGAACTGCTACTTGCCGAAGCTACAAACGTATTTCGCCGTCTGGAGAGGGCAAAGTTGATTACGACGGCGGAGGCGAATGCGGCGCGAAACGATCTCATGCAGCTCGATATCGATTTGTCGCCTTTCGAGCCCTTCGCCGACCGCATTTGGGAACTGCGTCATAACGTAACGAGTTACGACGCGTGGTACGTCGCCCTTGCCGAAGCGTTAAAGCTCCCGCTCGCAACTCTGGACGAACCTCTTTCGAAATCCAACGGAGTCACCTGCGAGTTTCTGACGCCCGGAGTCTAAAAATCCTTCTGCCTATGCGTCTTTCGCACGAACGGTGAGGGTCCGCGCACCAATGGCGGGGCTCCTGACGGATTCCATTGGCGAGCGAGCGGGGCTATCCGCCGGCGACACTCCTCGTTCAAATCCGGATAAATCCAACGGCCGGTTGCAACAGCTGCCGATTTATCCCGCTTTTTGCATCTCCGATGCTTTCAGCACGAACTCGACCTTCACCGCGTCGTAGGGAAACTCTACGCCTTTGTCCTCTCGACTGAGAATGCCGGCCTTCACCAGCGCAGTAATGTCGCTGTGAACTGCCTTGATATCGCGACCGACGAGCTTCGCGGCCTCCCGTATCGTCAACGGCCCGGCACCGCACATTGCCTCGACGAGGCTAAGTCGTTTACCGCCCAGCACCTTCAATAAAAGCTGTGGGGTCGGAAAGCTAATACGCGGAGACCTTGGTGCTTTTCCAGCCTTCCAATCCCGCCCAATATCCGCTAGTGCATCGGCACGTGATCGCACATCACCGCGCGCCCGGGGTCGGCAGATGATCGCTCGTCTGCGGATTGACATGGCGCCGCGGTCCGCGTACTCCAGAGGTCTCTCAAACCACGGCAGAGCCACGGGTGTCAGGATGCGGTACGTTTCTCTTCTTGTGTTGATAGGGGTCTTTTGCTCGCCGGCAGCCCTGCCCGCCGAGCCTGTGGCTCCACGGAGCAGCGCCGCTGCGAATTCCAGTGCGAGTTCCGCCGGTGCGAGCGTTCCGGCGACCGGCAAAGGAGGCCGGCCGGTCGCCGGCCTCGCGGCCAGCAGCCTCATTTGCAGTCTGTTCGGCAGCGGCGACTGGCTCGCCGATACGGCGGCGGCAACCCAGAAGGCGGGCGCGCGCGATACCGATCCGAATCACGCCATTCAATTCGGGCGCATATGGACGGACGGGCACCAGACCACCGTCGGGCGGAGCACGGTGTCCGACCCGGCGTCGGTTATCGCAACGATCAAGCTGCCGATCACGTTGTCAGCGGCGGAAAGAAAGCAATTCGACGACGCGGGATGGAAAGCGCATTACGACAAGGCGAGTCACGCGACGTTGTACTGTTTCGACAAGGCCCTCCGCGCTCGCGGCCAATCAGGAGCGCCGGGGGAGGGTTTGCTGTGCGTTACGGGTGGCAACTAAAACGGCAAATTTACTGGCAGCTGCGAATGAAAACCATCTAGTCGAGCTCGGCGCGCCGCCCCGAGTCGATCGTGAACCAGAGGGCGGCGGCGACCAGGGCGAAGCCCGTGCCGCTGATGAACGCGCCGCCCCAGACGCCGCTGTTGGTCAGAAAGCCCATGATGGGCTGTGCCACGATCCCGCCGACGTTGCCGCCGGTGTTGAGCACACCGAAGGCGGCGGCGACATCGGTTCTCGCCACGCGCATGATGGCGGCGCCATACGCGCCTTCCGTGATTTCGACCATAAAAAACGCCGCGGTGAGGGTGGCCACGGCCGCGTACGGCGTGGCGACGTGCAGCGTCACGAGCAGCAGGATGCCGGCGATCGGAAGTGCCAGGAGCGGTACCAGGCGATAGCCCCAGCGCACGCCGAGCCGCTCGACGAGCCAGTCGGAGATGAAACCACCGACGCTCGCACCCACGCCCGCGCCGATCCAGGGAATGGCGCCGGCGAGGCCGCCTTCGATGCCGCCGAAGTGCCGGACTTGTTCGAGATACAGGTACGACCAGAAGCTCAGCAGGTAGTACGCGTAGTTCATGCACAGGTAGGAGAGCGATAGCAGCAGCACATTGCGGTCGCTGAGCAGCTTGAGCAGCCGGCGCACCGTCGGCGGCTGAGGCGTCTCGGTGCCGTTGTCGGCAAGCTCGGCGAGTTCGCCGGGTGTGACGGCAGGATGCTCGCGGGGTGTGTCGCGTCCGTAGAAGGCCCAGCCGGCGGTCAGCAGCGCGACAGGCAGGGCGATGCAGAGCAGCGCCAGTTGCCAGCCGACATAGCTGCTCAGCACGGTCACCAGCAGCGGCGTGACGGCGCCGCCCAAGTTCATGCCGCCGGACTGCAGGCCGCCCGCCATCGCCCAGCGCTTGGCGGGCAGCCAGGATTCGATCACCGCGAGCGCGGCGGGAAAGAGCGGCCCCTGCGACACGCCGAGCAGAGCCTGGGCGAGCAGCAGCGCGATGAACAAGGCCGTACCGGCCATCACCATCGGCGCGAGCGGGAATGCGAGCGTGGCGATGAAACCGAGAACGCCGACCGCGACCAGCGCGCGCCGCGCGCCGAAGTGCTGGCTGAAGATTCCACCCGGCAGCTGCGCCAGCGCGTAGGCCGCCGTGAACGCCGTGGCGAGCCATCCGATCTGCATCTGGCTCACGTGCAGCGACGGCATGATGGTCTCGGCCATATCCTGCACGCTCAGCCGCTGGATGTACGACAGCATGGGGAACGCCACGGTGAAGCTGAAAATCCACCAACGGATTCGCACGGCGCGGTGAGCGGGCTGCATTCTCATCGGTTCCCTGACGCTTCGATGCGGCGCCTCGGCCGATTATGCACGGACTTGGGGTGGCAGCTTCGGGTTGTTGACGATCGAACAGGTGTCGGTCAGTCTGCCGACGGAGCCGAAGTCCCGCACCGCATGGAATACCAGTGGCGACGCTTGGCCTTCGATAATGGGCAGATGGAGGATCCTGCCACCCGTACGGGAGGGCTTCAACCGGCGCGTTGCCGGTGCGCTGCGGCGCGGGTTTACACGAGCTTCAAATCGATGGGCGCTACCTGCTCGAAGATCCGGCCGCTCTGCGCCGGGGAGAGTCCCCAGAGGCGACGAAACAGCCCGCCGAGCACCGCGCGGTAATCGTTGAGCACCGGAAAGTCGCGGTCTTGAAACAGCGTGGCGCGATTCACCTGCTGCTGCGCCCCGAGCACGGCGCCGCCATTGATCGCGCCGCCCAAGACCCAGTACACCGTGCCGTGGCCGTGATCGGTGCCGCGATTGCCGTTTTCGCGAAAGGTGCGGCCAAATTCCGAGAGCACCACCACGACGGCGTTATTCCATTCGGATCCCAACGACTGGGCGAACGTCTGCAGACCGCGCGCGAGGCCCGACAGATTGGTGGCGAGCGTCCCTTGCGCGGCGCCTTCGCCCACATGAGTGTCCCAGCCGCCCACGTCGATGAAGCCCAGGCGGTATTTGTCGCGCATGAGCCGGCCCATGCGCTCCGCTTCGAGTTCGAAACCCTTGATGTTGATGGCATCGCGATTCGCGGCTTGCATCTCCTGCGCCATGTCCTGCGCGACCTCTTGACGCAGCTCCAAGCCGTTGTTGACGGCGGCGGCGAGCGGGTGTCCGGTGTACATGTCGCTCAAGATCCGGGCTTGGCGCCCGTCGAACGGCGGCTTGCCGATGCCCTTGAGCGACAGATTCGGTACCGTCCCCGCGCCTTCGAAGGCCAGCGGCAATGCATCGGTGAATGAAATGGGCGGCGCGTCGGCTGTCGCGCCAATCAATGTATCGGATAGGCGGCCCAGAAAGCCCGACCGGTAATTGCGGGTTCCCGTCATGGGCTGGCCGAGTTCGATGCTGTCCTGGGTCTCGAAGTGACTGCGCGACAGATCGTCCGTGCCGACGAAGGGAATGAACGCGGCCTGCCGCTGCTGGAACAGGGTTCCCAAGGTGTCGCGCACCGCCGGTGCCAAGGCCCAATCGCCGTCCAAGGCGAGTGCGCCGGTGTTCGATGCCGGATCCGGCTTCGCGATGGCGATGGTCGGCCGTGACTCGTAGTAAAAGCTGCTGGAGTAGGGAATCAGCAGATTGGTCGAATCGTAGCCGCCCCGCAGAAATACGATGAGCAGACGCGGGCCGCTGACCGGTGCAGCGAACAGGCGGCCGCCGACAGCGGCGCCGGCCAGCGCGGCGCTCCCCACTCTGAGCAAATGGCGGCGATTCATGACGATCTCCTGTCATTCAAAATTGAAATCCGGGGAAGACAGCAGGAAGGTGTTCCATTCCTGCGGTGAATTTGCGCGATCGAGGGCGTCTCGAGTCTTGGTGAGGAGGAAGGGCTCGACCGCCTCGAAGTAAAGCCGGTTCGACAGTTGCGGAAACCCGCTCATCGCAGCGCCGCCGCCGTCTTCGGCATCGAAGAGTCCCGCGCTGCCGCTGCCGATGGCACGCGCGATTTCGAAGCGGCGGCTCATTTGCCCCGAGCTCGCCCAGCTCGATTCGGTCAGGGGATACCCGTCAGGCGTCTGACGGCCGAACGGCAGTTCGCCGAGGCCGTTCAGCCAGTTGAACAGCGGTCGGGTGTTGGTGATCGCACGGCCGTCATAGGCGAAGCGCACGGCGGACACCACGAAGCGCATCGGGTCTTTGAACTTGCTGCCGAGCGCGGCGTTGAACTCGCGCGCGAGGAACAGCGTATCGAGCACGGCGGCGATGTCGCCGTCGGTGTGCATGAACGTCTGCGCCATGCGCTCGACCAGTTGCGGCGGGGGATTGTCGGCGACGAAGTAAATGGCGAGTTCGCGGGAAATGAAGCGGGCGCAGGCCGGTTGCTCGACGATCAAGGTCACGGCTTCCTCCACTTCGGCGAAGCCGCTGTCCTTGATGTCGTGCCCGAGCAGCCGCTTGGCGCCAAAGTCATGCCGCGCGGGATTGAACTCGAACGCCCCCGCGCGCCGATACAGCGGCTGCCACTCGGCTTTGAGCTTGGGCGGACCGCCGACATTGATCCCGACGCCGGTGAGCACGCGTGCGAGCTGTTGCACGTCGGCTTGGGTATAGCCCGCGTCGACGCCGAGGGTGTGCAATTCCATCACTTCGCGCGCGTAGTTCTCATTGAGGTGCCCCACCGCGTTCTGGTTGTTATCGAGATACTGCAGCATGGCCGGATGCTCGAGGGTCGCGAGCAGCAGATCCCGGAAATGCCCGAACACATGCGGGCGTATCGCGTGCTCAGCATAATCTCCGACCAGCCAGCGCAGATTCGCCTTGTTCTGATGCACGCTGAAATGATTCAGCCAAAACCACACCATCTGTTCCTGCAACTGCGAGGGCGAGTACACGGCGCGCAGCAGTTCGCGCCGAATCGCCTGATAGGCCAGCTTGTTGCCGCCGTCGTTGAGGGTCTTGCGCGCCTGTTCCTTGTCCGGCCCATTGGGCATGGCGTTGATGGCCTTGTACTGTGCGTTCACTTGGGCAAGCGTCTGCTGCGGATCCAAATGCGACACGTCCAAGCCCGCGATCTGGGCGGCGATCGCGGGCGGCAATGCCGCCTCCCGCGCGTCCAATTGGCCCCTGAGAAAGCGCGTGCGACCCACTTCGCCGTAGCTCGCGACCGTCGCGCTGTCCAGGCCAAAGCCCACCCGCTCGAGCCACCGGATGTCCTCGCGATGCAAAGCGGGGAAAGGCCGCCCGGATGCCGCAGTATGCGTCGGTTCACGGGCAGACGGGGCATCGGGGTGCGAGCGCGGGCCCGCGCAGCCGAGCGTCACTACGAGCAAGGCCGCGGCAAGCGAGGCGGCCGCTCGAGACGGGGTTCGGCTGGTCATCAGTTCTCAGCGTTCCCGTGCAACGGCGCGGATGCTGGGTGGCGCGGGCTTGGATACATCCATGAGATACCTTGTAACGTTGCAGTCGATTCTAGGGTGGAACGGCCGATGGATGGGCATGGTTGACGTGGGCGGGTTACAAGCAGTTCATGAAAGTTGCCGCATGACACCCTAGAGGCGGGAGCATTCGTGCCTCGAGGCCGGAAGCGGAAAGCTTTGTACGGTCGTCGGAAAAGTCAAATATCCGAAGAGGTACCGCTGCCGAGAATGCGACGGCGCCCGAGCAGGCGGCGTTCGGAAAACGCAGCACCGGGCTCCACCGGCGAGGGCGTAATGGCCGATTCGCGTTTCAGGAGCGTCTCCAACTCCCCCTTCGACAGGGGTTGGCTGAACAGATAGCCTTGTATTTGATCGCAGCGCAGAAGCCGCAACAACTTCCGCTCTTCCTCGGTTTCGACTCCTTCCGCGACGACGCTGAGATCGAGCCCATGGGCGAGAGAGATGATGCTGGAGACGATCGCCATATCGTCGGCATTCTCAGTCATCGCCGTGATGAACGAGCGATCGATTTTCAGGGTATCGATGGGCAAGCGCGCGAGGTAGCGCAAAGAGGAATAGCCGGTGCCGAAGTCGTCGATCGCCACGTGCACGCCCATCGCACGGATCGCATCCAATTTCTGAATGATCTCCTCGGTTTTCTCCATCAAAACGCCTTCGGTGATTTCGATGTCGAGGGGCGACCCATCGCTGCCCAGTGCCTGTTGCAGCGTGGCAAGAAAACCCGGATCCCTCAATTGAACCGGCGAGACATTGACTGCGACGCGCAGCGGGCTCAGCCCTTGCCGCTGCCAGTCGCGATGGTCGGCCGCGGCTTGCCGCATGACCCAACCCCCCACCTCGAGAATCAAGCCGGATTCCTCGAGGAGTGGGACGAAGTCCACGGGTGAGACGAGCGCCGGGCCGCCACGATCCCAACGGATCAATGCTTCGACGCCCGCGATGCGGCCGGTCCGTATATCGATCTGTGGCTGGTAATGCAGGACGAATTCGCCGCGGTCGAGGGCGCCGCGAAGAGCCCGTATCGCTTCTTGTCGCGATGCGTCGCCGCGAGTCAATGCAACGAGCCGGCGCCGCAATTCGAACTGCGCCATCACATGACGGCTCAAGATTTGCAGGGCATTGCACTGATCGGGCGTAATTTCCCGCGGTACATAGTCGATCACGCACAGGGCGCCAAGCGCCTCACCGCTGGAGGTGACCAAGGGTGCCCCCGCATAGAAGCGGATTTTAGGATCATCGGTGACCAGTGGACTCTGCATGAAGCGCTCGTCCTTCAGTGCATCCGGAATCACGAAGACGTCGATGCCGCGGATGGCGTGGGTACAAAATCCTATATCGCGCGGCGTCTCGCAGACCGCAAGCCCCACCTTAGCCTTGAACCATTGGCGATTGCCGTCCACGAGACTCACCAACGCGATCGGCGTTCCGACGACGGACGCGGCCAGGCGGGCAAACTCGTCAAAGATCTCCTCAGGGGGTGTATCGAGGATGTCATAGGATCTGAGCGCCAGCAGCCGGCGCAGCTCGGCGGCGATGGACTCGGAATTTTCCGTGGCTGGGGATATCGCGTTCATAGAGGGCGCCGATGGACTCACAATGTCCCACCATAGGACTCCCTCACTCCGACATAGCCGACGCCGATCACGAAATCGGCTCATAGTGCAGAGCGACTGAAAGATTTCTATGCTGCGAAGCCGCATATCTGGATGATGCGGCCGCGAGCGCGCCGAACGGCCACCGCGGGAGCGGGAATCTCTGCCCGACCCGTCGCTCGATCGTGTGTACGTGTTGCGACTAGGGGCTTTTGCCGTTCGTCATCGGGCCACGCTCAAGGGCTTGGCGCTGATCGGCGCCGGTGCGCTCGGCGCACTCTACTTTGCCTATCGGGTGGATATATTCCCCAATGAGGGTCAGGTCAAGGCTTCTTTAAGCCCTTGGCAACTCGCGCCGGCGCGCCCGCGAGATTTCAATCAAGGTTTCGATGCGGATCAACCGTCGCTCGTGGTCCTCGAGGCGGGCGGTCGTTTCCTTCCTCCCCGCCATGAGGGCGTCCACCCGCTCGCCCAAGAGTACGATGTCCTTGCCGTACTTGATCACTTCGGCGATGAGACTCATGCGGTCGCCTGCGGCGCGAAGAACTCGACGATCCCTTGAGCCTCCTCGGGGTGTGCATCGAACCACGCCCTCGTCTCGGCAACCACCTGAGCACGGAAGGTGCCATCGGCAAGCCTTCGCTCGCTCGCTCGAATCTCGGAAAGGCTCGCATCGATCCGCGTGAGAGCCGCGCGCACTTGGGCATGGATGTCTTTGAGCACCGCGCGCGAAGCCACCTCTTCTTCGGGCTCGGTGAGAACGTTTCCGGAGGTGTATGCCTCGATGGCGCGACGCGCGAGTTCACCCGCGGAGACGCCTTCGCGTCGGCTCATCTCACGAAGCTTCTTCACGCTCTTGCGCGGCACCAGGTATTGCTGGCGCATCAGATCTTCGGCTTTTGCAGACATACCAAACTCCTCCGCGTTGAGTCCCATGAGCCTCTAGGCAACTATACCGTGAATTCTACACATACACAACAGCATACACAGTATATCCCAGGTCGCTGAAACTCAAGGTGGGACTTGCGCATGGTTTGGGAATCACCGTCGCGGCGGACGGCGTTGAGGCCGCGGATCAGGAGAGTTCGCTCGTGAGCAGCGGCTGCGGTGCGGGGATCTCAGAGTCCGCCATTCTTGGCGACGGTGCGCGCGATGCCCGACCAATCGATCTCTTCCCCTTCGACGGCAATGGTCTGCAACAAATGATCCCGCAGCAGACTCAGCAGCGGCATGGGCACTCGCAGTGTGTCCGCCGACTGTGCGGCCAAGCGCATATCCTTGAGACCCAAGGGGGCGGCGAAGCCTGCGGGCTTGAATCGTTCTTCGACCAAGATGCCGCCGTAGGTACGATAGATGGGCGCATCGAACAGGCTGCCCGTGAGCACTTCGAGGAGCTTGGCCTTGGCCACGCCGCCTTTTTCGGCCAGCGTCATGGCCTCCGCCATCGCTTCGATGGAGGAGAGGATCATGAAATTGCCGCACAGCTTCACGAGGTTCGCCAACGATGGCGTGGTGCCGACCTCGAAAACCCGCTGGCTGATCGCCTCGAAGATCGGCTTCGCGGTTTTCAAGTCCGCCGGCTCGCCGGCGGCCGCGATGAACAATTTGGCCGCCGCCGCCGCTTCCGGCCGTCCGAAGACGGGCGCACACAGGAACCGCTGTCCGTGCGCGCGATGCTGCGCCGCCAAGCCCTCGGCCGTCGCCACGGCAATGGTGCTCATCGAGATGTGCAGTGCACCCTGATCGAGCCCGGCCAGAATACCGTCGTCGCCGGAGACGACCGACTCGAGGGCGGCGTCATCGGCCAGCATGGTAATGACCGCCTCCCGGCCGGCGGCGGCGGCTTTGGGGGAGGCCGCGAGCACGGCGCCTGCATCGGTCAACGGCTTGGCCTTGGCGGCGGATCGATTCCAGACGAGCACCTCATGGCGTGCTTTGACCAGGTTGGCCGCGATGGCGGCGCCCATGTTTCCCAGCCCGACAAATCCGATTTTCATAGACCTCTCCGCACCGATAATGGACCTCGACCTGCTTAGGTGAGTATTGGTTCGCCGTCGCTCAACGACGTGAGCTCACGTTTGAAGGCGACCGCGTCGCTCGCGACGCGGTCGAACTCGCGCGCGTAGCCATGGCCCGCGTACACCGCGGCGGCGATGGTGCCCGGCGCCAGGCAGTCGCCCAAGGCGGCGACGGACACGATGCCGGCCCCGGCGAGCGCGTCCGCCATGCCCGCGAGCGCCTGCGCCAGCTCGTCATTGGGCAGGCGCGAGGTGACCGTCACCAGCGAGGCGCAGGGCAGCGAGGTGCGGCGCTCGGTGTAGACGCATCCCAGGAGGGCCTCGGTGCCCGTGAAATCGACGAGGTTCCGGTTGGCGTGGATCTGCACGCCCAGCTCCAGCAGGCGCTTCTGGATGCCGAACTGTTCCAGGGTGTTCACGGTCCAGGCGGACACGTTCTCGGCCGGGGTGACCAGGGCGACATCGAGGCCCTGGGCCCGCAGCTTCTCGGCCAGCACCGCGCCCAGATAATAATGATCGTCGTCGAAGACGACCACGGGTCCGCTCAAGCTCGCGCCGGCGAGCACATCGTCGGGGGTATAGACCGAGGGTCGGTCGAACCCTGCGATCGGCCACGCGCTGGCGCGGCCGACGCCATCGCGACGCCAGCGGGCGCCCGTGGCAAGCACGACGCGGGTGGCACCGAACTCCAGGATGTGGTCGGCGGTGAGGCGGCTATCCCGAAAGATCTCGACGTTCGGCAGCTTGTGCAACTGATTCAAGCGATAGTCGCGCACCCGCGCCCACGCGCTCAAGCCCGGCAGACGGGACTCGCGCGAGACTCGTCCGCCCAGCTCCTCGGTCGCTTCGGCGAGATGCACCGAATATCCCCGACGGCCCAGGAGCCTCGCGCATTCCAGGCCGGTGGGCCCTGCGCCGACGATCAAAAAGGAATCGCTGCCCGAACGCGCCGGAATATTCTCCGGATGCCAGCCCTTGCGCCATTCCTCGCCCATGGTGGGGTTCTGGGTGCAGCGGATGGGCGTCATGGTGTGATCGCCGGTGACACAGATGTTGCAGCCGATGCATTCGCGAATGTCATCGACATCGCCCGACTCGATCTTGCGGGGGAGAAAAGGATCCGCGATGGAAGGGCGGGCGGCCCCGATGAAATCGAGCACGCCGCGCCGAATCTGCGAGACCATGGTGTCGGGCGAGGTAAAGCGTCCCACCCCGACCACGGGTTTGCTGGTCACGGTCTTGACGAAACGGACGAAATCTTCCTGGAATCCTTCGCCCGCGAAGCGCGAGGTGACCGAGTCATTCGACCAATCGCTGACATTCACGTCCCACAG
>Ga0224557_1000214_pt1 | contig 67447 bp, 66 predicted proteins | sample 714S31014metaG_FD_180677 | JGI IMG/M metagenome (GOLD analysis project Ga0224557, IMG submission 180677) | Peat soil microbial communities from Stordalen Mire, Sweden - 717 S3 10-14 | ecosystem: Environmental > Terrestrial > Soil > Wetlands > Peat | place: Sweden: Norrbotten County, Stordalen...
CTTCGGCTTCCGGAACTTCGAGAACTACCGGATCCGAGCGCTGCTCTACGCCGGTCGGCCTAACTGGCGGGTGCTGGGCTCGATCGTGGTCAGGTGAGGGCGCGACCCCGCCAGAATCCGAAGAACCGCATTGGGAGGGTTCGATGGGTGGCAGGCGGGGCAACGGCGAGGGTTCGATCTACCAACGATCATCTGACGGCCGATGGCTGGGGGTGGCGAGCCTCGGCTATGGGGCAACCGCTCTTGGGGCTACTCCGATCCCCCTTCACAACGAGCGTGGACTTGGGGGCCTGCGGCGAACGGGTCAACGAAGACCCGACCTGGCCCTGGATCGAATCTGTGCCGGGCAGCATTCCGGATAAGCCAGTACTCGTCGATGGTGAAGGTCCCAGCGCAGCGAGAGCACAGGTATGGCCTTCGGCTTACCAAGTCCTCGTCGCCCATGAGTTCTTCGAGCGGCTTTCCGACTAGTGATTTCGTGATTTCGGCAAGCAGCGGTTCGGGCGTCTCAATCGTCGACTCATCAGGGGTGAGGACGCCGGCGAGCGCGCACAGGCGCTCCCGGGCCTCTCGATTCAACCTCACTGCGTAGAGGACATCGTCTTCGACCGTCAGCGGCACGAACTGATGGTATCGACGCGAGTTCGAGCCGGCCGCGAGCCCGGCTGTCGATCCCAGCTCAGGAGTCGGCGATCGGCAGAGACTTTGACCAAAGACGTCGGCGGAGACGCGCTCCCAACCGGCGTACGGGGATAGTCCCAGTGATAAGTGTCACGCACCAGAAATCGCGCTCAGCCGTGGGTAGCGTGATGAGGCACCAAACGAGCAGGGGAGATCAGCCATGCACGCCAGAGTGATCCACGCCAATATTGCGGACCTGGCCGAGGCCAAGCGGGGCCTCGACGAGGACATTCCAGGGATAAAGGGGGCCCCCGGTTTCCTGGGCGCCTACTTCGTAGCCGTCGACGACTCGCACGGGGTCTCGATCGAGGTGTTCGAGACCGAAGAGCAGGCCCGCGCTACCGCTCCTCCCGAAGGTGCCGAGGCACCCGGCGTGACGGTGGGCACCATCCAGTTCGGTGCGGTCATCGGTTCGGCCTGATCTCCTGCGGGCTAGGAAGGGCCGTGGCACCCAAACCATTCCCTGACTCCGAAGTGCCCACCGTCCCGGCGATCTGGGACGGGAGCCCGGGACAGATATGGGTGCACGATATGGGGCACCTCGTGACCGACGACCAGAAGGCCGAGCGAACGCATCACCTCGATCGGATCGGCCGGGAAGTGTTGCAGGCGGTGTTCTGCGCGCGCCTTCGGGACCGAACCAGCGACTAGGGCTGCGAGCCGGCCCTCCCCTCTGCGACCCTTACCGGCCGAGCGATGCTCGGGGGTCGCGTCCCATGAAGGCGGCGAGACGTTCCCAGTCGTCGGCGCCGGGAGGCGGCGCCACCTCCGCCGCGAAAGGGGCTCCTAGCTCGACCATGTTGCGGTACTGGGGTTTGATCATGGCCCGCGCACCATCGAGTGCCGGTAGGGCGAGGGAGGGGTCCAACCTGTCGAGCTGTCCGGTGGCTCGGGCCAAGTCCCAGGCGTGGGTGGCCAGCTCGGCCAGGTACATGTCCACCAGGGTGGCCCCGCTGTACTCCTCGCCCCACGGCATGGTGAACCTTGACGACAACGCGGTTTCATTGCCCCATGCCTCGGCCGCCTCCTTGGCGGCGCGACGTAGCTGAGCGGGCGCGTCGGACAACTCAACATGAGAGGACTCGTCTCCCGGCGGGGGTGCCTGCCCTCGGCCGAGAGCGGCCGCCCGGTGGCCGGCTTCGACGAGGTGATCGATCAGTCCGGCCACGTCATATTTGGGGCATGGTGTTGGGTGGCCGAGCCGCTCGCAGTCTATTGCCGAGACGATTACCGCGGCGTTCTCGTACGAAGCCAACAGCGTGCTTCGGCGGTCAGGGTCGGCCAATGTGAGTCCTCCTCGGCCAGACGGTACCTGAGCGCCGGGCGCCGGTTAGTGAGCGCACAGAATGACGACGCCTGCGGCACGACCACGGGCGCCCCGAATCGGCCCACCGTCCTTGGCCACAAAAGATCGGGGTCATCCCACTAAAAAATCTGTAAACACCGAGAAATCGTGTTACACCAGCTAAGACAGGTGAAGACAGAACAAACCAGATTGCCCTCCAACAAGGATGCAGTTTGAGCGCACCCCCGCCACGGTGGAAAGTGCAGGTCAGGGCCAGTCCGGGAAGGACACTTGTTCGAAATAGCTCTTGGTAAAATCAAGGCAATATCGGAGGTCAGCATGAGCGTATTGCAAGGGCTATGCAGCTTTAATGAAAAACTGTATGCCGCGTGGAAGGGAGAGGTCGGAGATGATCGACTCTTCTTCTCTTGCTTCAACGGGACCCAGTGGGACGCACAGCAGACCGTTGGTGGTAACAGCAGTGCCGGGCCAGCCCTCGCCATCCTCGAAAACTCGCTCGTTGCATCGTGGAAGGGTGAGAACAGCGATGAACGAGTCTTCTTTTCGGAGTTGACGGATTCTTCATGGGACGCTCAGACGCAGATACCTGCTCCGGTCGCAAGTAGCTTCGGGCCTTCGCTGGCAGATTTCGAAGGCAAACTCTATGCGGCATGGAAGGGGTCTGAGAATGACCAAAGCATATGGTTCTCGTCGCTGAGCGGATCGGCCTGGTCAGCACAGGCTCAGATCCCGGGGGTTGAAAGCAGTGTCGGACCTTCGCTGGCGGTGTTCGAAGGCAAGCTCTATGCGGCATGGAAGGGATCATCAAACGACCAGCGTCTGTGGTTCGCATCCTTCAACGGATCGGCCTGGTCAGCGCAGGCTCAGATCCCGGGGGTTGAAAGCAGCGTCGGACCTTCGCTGGCGGTGTTCGAAGGCAAGCTCTATGCGGCATGGAAGGGATCAACGGGCGACCAGCGCTTGTGGTTCGCATCCTTCAACGGATCGACCTGGTCGGCTCAAGCTCAGTTCCCTTCTCCAATTGCGAGCAGTGTTGGACCTTCACTGGCCGGATTTGACGGCAAGCTCCTCGCAATGTGGGTCGGTCCGAATGGCGATCAGCAGCTGTGGTACGCGTCATTTGACGGAGCGAACTGGTCGACGCAGGAAACTGGTCCTGGAAACTCCGGACAGGATTTACCTCAAAATATTGGTCTTCGAATGCAATACCAAGAATCGACGAATTGGTGCTGGATCGCCGTCGCCACGAGCATCAATCACTTCTACAGTCCCGGGAGCATAGTGACGCAGTGCGAGATCATGACTGGAGTCATGAGAAATCTGAACATTCCGGGTGGACCCTGTTGCCCGCCGGCGGCGACCCTCGCGTCTAACGCAGCTCTCTCATCTCTTCTGAACAGTCCATACAGCGCTTCTGCCCTGTACGCACTCGATCAACCTGACAGCGGAATGCCCATTGCCTGCAACCGCAGTGGTGGCGTTGGTGATGCGTTGGACGTGAACAACAACTGGAACAACCCCGGGGGTAATCGAAACGACTCCCAAGGCTCGGTGACGCTTGAACGGGTCCAGACAGAGATAGGGGCTGCCCGACCCATCGCTTGTGACATCGCTTGGACGGGTGGTGGACAACACTGTGTCGCTATCGCTGGCGTCCTGAATGATGTCCTGTTGATCTGTGACCCAATTTACGGCGAAACGGTGATCCAATATGAGGATTTTCCGACTGGATATCAAGGGGGCGCTGTCCTTAATTCTGTCTGTCTGACTCAGAAGGGCTGAAGGGAGCTGGGTGGATTGGCCCGGCGCGTGAGCTCAGCCGTGCTGGCTCCGGTGGCCGATGCCGATGTGAGCCCGGTGTGTGGGAGGTCGTGGAAGATTCGAAAAGACACTTTTCGCCTGAGCGAGTTGGGCGCGGATTCCGCCCCCCATCTTCAATGGGCTGAACCGCCCCGGGTTCCATGACTGCTCGGGCTATTGGGTGACCGCCTCGAGGGCGGGTGCTTCTTGACGGTAGTGACTCGATTACACAGGAGGCGCTCTGTATATGCCGAACGACGACGCAGTTGATCGCAACCTTCAAGGCATGAATGAACTCGACTTCGTGGGATGGAACAAGGCCGACTGGCCCGGCGTCTTCGCTCACTATCACACCGACGAAGTACTCGTGGGCTGGCAAGGACAGCCCCAGACCCACGGCATCGAGGAGCACATCGAGGCCATGAAGTCATACGTCGAACACAGCGGCGGCGGTACACCGCCCCAGATCACGTCCCACCCGATCAGGTTCGGGTCCGGAGAGTGGACGTGCGTCGTAGGGGAGTTCGCCAACGGTGCCCGTATGGTGACCGTAGCCAAATGGCGCGCTGGCGCCATCGCTGAGGAGTACATCTGGGCGTAGCATCATCACCGACGGCCAGGGCACCGCTGAGTGAGATACTCACCCTCCGCTTATCCACACGACCGAATGTGCCGTACTGCCCCACCCGTCAGGTGATTGATGGGGGACATGTCGCGGAATGTGAAACTGGTCTGAAATCCGGCTTCCTGCAGTGCTGCGGGCCTCACCGGGGACCCGCCTGCCTACTATCTTCGAACCGAAGGACCTTCGGCTCTATCGGGTGCCACCTGCATGCGGCGACGCTGGACTTGGAGCAACGACGCTTCAGAGGGCGACGCCATGATGTACCACGGCTACGGATACGGCGGCGGGAACCACTGGGGGCTCTGGGTCCTCGTGATCGTCGCCTTGGTCGTCTTCTGGGCTGCGTTGGCCTGGATCATCGTCACTCTGGTGCGCCACCGTGGGACTCCGCCCGGTTCGATCCCCCCGGCTCCCGGATCGGGTTCGTCGCGACCCAGTTCGGACGCCCTTCGCATCCTCGACGAGCGACTGGCTCGGGGTGACATTGAGGAAGATGAGTACACCCGCCGGCGGTCACTAATCGAAGGGTCCGGGTGAGTGCCCGAGCAAGCCGCAGGGGCCTGATCATCGCTGCGATCGTTGCCGGTGCAGCACTGGTGATCGGAACCGTTGCCCTCGTCGCCCTAGGTGCCAGCCAGTCGGCGATCCCAGCCGTCCAGGTCGGCTCGCAGATGTCACGCCTCCCGGTGTTCGCGGACACGTAACGCCACTTTCATTGACATACGTTTCGAAGCGGAGCAGCCTCGCAACGGGGGCTGACGCGCAAAACAGCTGGGTGTCGACCCTGTTGTGTTTGAGGCCGGTACGGGTTCCGTGCGGCACGGAGTTGCGTTCGTATCGGGATGGGGGACTTACCGATGCAAACGTCAACGATCACGAAGATGGCCCTGGGGATCGGCGCGGTGCTTCTTGCACCGCTGGCTCTTCCAGCCTCGGTGGCATCCGCTGCTCCGCCAGTGAGTGTGCCGTGCGCGGGTCCGACGGGTGGTCCGGCAGGACTCATCATCGCCATCACCAACGCCAACAGCGGTGGGGGTGGGACCATCAACCTCGGTGCGTGCACCTACAACTTCAGCGGTGCCAACAACTCCTCGATGGCTGGAGCAAACGCGCTTCCTCTCATCACCAGCCCGATCACGATCAATGGCTACAGCAGCGCCACGCTCGCCGGGAACTCGACCACCTTCCGCATCTTCCAGGTCAATGTGCCGCACGGGAATCTGACGCTCAACGGGGTCACGATCACCGGTGGAAGCAGCTCGGCTGGTGGTGGGATCTTCAACGATCAGGCCACTCTGACGCTCAACGACTCGGTGGTGAAGGGCAACACGGCTGCCATGGGCGGCGGCGGGATCGCCAGCGGAAATCCCAGCGCGATCCCCGTTGGTACTACCGGTACGACCACGATTGAAAACAACAGCCAGGTGAACGACAACTCGGCCCCCACCGGTGGAGGAGGGGGGATTCTGAACCGCTCGGGCACTCTCAGCGTCATCAGCAGCGAGGTCAACGGCAACACCTCGGCCAACGGGGGCGGCATTGCCAGCGGCAACGGGAACGGCGGAGCGCCAGGCGCCAGCAGCACGCTCGTCGTCACCAATAGCAACGTGGACCACAACGTCGCGACCAGCGGTATCGGCGGCCCTGCTGCCGGCGGCATTGCCAACGGTGGCCTGGCCACTATCACCAACAGCGACGTGAACTCCAACGTCGGAACCGGCGGCATAGGTGGTGGGATCTTCAACCACGGCACGATGACCGTGACCACCACGGACGTGGATGGGAACTCGGCCCCAAGCGACACCTCCGGCGACCTGGGCTACGGCGGGGGCATCGGCAATGGGAATGTCGGTGTTCCCGGCAGCGGCGTCTTGACCGTCAACATCAGCAACGTGCTTGGCAACTCTGCGTCGGGCGGGGGCGGCGGGATCGCCAACGGCGCACTCGGGACGGTCAACCTCAACGGAACCATCGTGATCGGCAACACCGCCCCGCTCGGCGGCGGCATCGCGAACCAGGGGACGCTGAACGACCTCAACAGCCCGGTGAGGAACAACAACGCCACCACAGGCGGCGGCATCGCCAATCAAGCTGCACTGAATCTGACGGGTGCCGTCATCACGGGGAACGTGGCGAGCATGGACGGCGGTGGCATCGCCAACGAAGGTGGAACCGTCACCCTCACCAAGTACAACACCATCGCTCGCAACTCGCCCGACAACTGCATTCCCCTCGGTTCCATCCTGGGTTGCGTCGGATAGTCGGCGTTGGGTCTCAGCGGGCCCGGGCTGGCTTTCAGGCTCCCGGTTGCTTGGACGCAAGGGCATCTGCGGGAACGCTCCTGACCCATAGACCCCCTCGACGCCCCCGCACCCGAATCGCCGAAGCTCGTTCTCGAAGAGAGGATGGACTCATGAGTCGAGTCGACTCCACGAAAATCGACCTGAGGGTGCCGAACGACGTGCTCACTGCCATCGACGCACGAGCCGCCGCCATTGGGTCTTCGCGCTCCGAGGTCATTCGAGAGGCCCTGACCTTTGCAGCCGCTGCCCCCGCAGAGATGGCGCGGCACTAGGCGCGGGCGCTCTCCGGCGAAACGCCTTCGCGGCACGACGGGTGCACCAGCAACTACCACCCCTCCGCCGACGACGACTTCGGTTCCGCTAGCCCTTTGAAAGAGCCGATGGGCGGTGGCGAGCACCAGCCGTCGTTGACAAGGCGCACACCTAGCGACGGCACTTCGCCTTCGGACTGCTAGCTAGTCGGGCATGTAACCCCGAACTCAGCCAGGATCGGCGCCGGCACAAGCTCGGTTCCCATGCATCCGACCTGATCCGAGCCCGGCCCCGCCACCACTAGCCATGTGCCTCCCGAACTTTGGGCATACCCGTACGCGGAACCGAACGTTGGGTCGTTGACGATCCAGCGAGCCCAATCGGGATTGCTGGGATCCAGTGTCACCGTGAACGCGCTGGCGGGCTCGGAGAGTTGGCTGCACGCGCTCTGACATCCGGTCGTGAAGAACTGCTGGAGGTACCCGATGAGCGCAGCCGCTTGGCCAGTGGTCGTCGGTGGCACCGTAGTGGTTGTCGTTGGTCGCAAGGTGGTCGTTTTGCGCGGCACGGCAATGGACGACGTCGTCGACGCTCGCAAGGTTGAAGTGCTCGAACTCGACGAGCCGCTCGTACATGCTGCCAGCGCCGAACCTGCGAAGAGACCAGCGATCGCTATTGTCGCCGTCAGTGCCCTGATCCGCACGGTCCTTCTCATCCAGATCCCCCAGTTGCTCCATTCTGCGACGGAACAGGCAGAGGTGCGAAGACAAATTGGACAGCGTCACGCAGCCATGCCCCTTTAGGAGCTGGCATCGTCCATCCGTGAACCCCCGGCGGACGCCGAGCTCGATTTGGACGAGCCGATACGGCGTTGGGGGGATGCCCTCGGAGAAGTCCGCGACCATGTGGTGGTTCAGGTGTTCTTGCTCCCGGCACCGACAGAGGTGATTGTGGTTCACCAAGGGCACCTGAGCTGCGGAGCAGTAGACGCTTCCACGGGCGACAAAGGCGTCACCCAGGTCGTGCCGGTAAACAACCGCTGGGGCGCAGTCAGCCGGCTTCGCTAACATCGCGGCTGATCCGCAATGACCGATGGTCTGCTCGCTTGAACAGGACAAACTCGTTCGCAAACTCGAACCGCAAGGTTCGAGAGGGGGCTCCAGACCCATATGGCCCCCCATCCCCTCCACCTTGCGGATCGCCGAAGCTCGGGCACTGTGGCTGTGAAGCTGAAGCCATGGCTATGCCGCCTGAGGACAGACGTCGCACCGCCCGCAGCAGCCGAACCGGCGAACGTGGTCGCGCCTGCGCGACTGCCGAGGATGTGGCAAACGCGGATGCATGGCCCCTGAGGTCCAACGCGCAGCGGCAGCCCGGCTGCTCTCGCGCCCACCAGGGAGGCAGATGGCTGTGAGGCGGGCCGAGCCGCGCTCAGGCGGGGCGGCGAGATCGGCCGCGTGCCGACTCGGGCTCGAGAGACGAAAGAAACGCCACGATCGCATCGGTGAGCCGCTTCGGCCGGAGCCGCAGCTCGAGTGGCGATCGAGCCCGGACCAGCACACTGTTCGGCGTGCGCTCGACGAGGCTGACGGCGTCATCGAAGGGATGAATGAGGTCGTTGCGGTGCGCCAAGACGAGCACGGGCACTTGGACCGCACGACGCTGCTCCTGGGTGGGTGCCGTGGGCCCGACCAAGACCCCGTGGAGCACAGCCGCAATCACGTCAGGTGAGAGCGATGTTGCGTTCATCAGGCTATTGAGCGGTCCGAATCTGGTGCGGGGGATCCGGCTCATCACGCCGGAAGTCACATTCACCACTCGTCGCCCGTAGTGAGCGGCGAGAAGTATCGGCACAAAGAACAGCGCTGCGGCGGGCACCGCTCGCTCCAACACCGGCATCTCGAGCACCAATGCTCGGACTCGGGTTGGATAGCGGTCGGCAGCGAAGAGGCTGACATTGGCGCCGAGCGAAATACCGCCAAGGACGGCCCGCTCCGCACCAAGGTGGTCGAGCAGGGCGACGACCTGATCCGCGTAGCTATCGATACGGTACTCCGACGCATGCGTCGGTTTGTCGCTCCGCCCGTGTCCGAGTAGGTCCAACAACGCGACCCGATAGCCCTGTTCTGCGAGCGCCTGGGCGATACCGCGATTGAGCTCGGAGTCCATCAGCAGTCCGTGCATGTACACGACCAGTGGAGCACTGGACGGGCCGTAGATGTCGTAGACGAGCTGGTGTCCGTTGGCGGTGAAGGACTGGTCAAACTCGGCTGAGATGACACTCATGGAGTCACCCAGCCCTGCCGGTTCGGGCCGGATCGGTTCCTTCGGTGCGCAGAAGCGTCAGGGCTCGGTCACGGAGCTCGTCAATGTCGGCTGACACCGCGGTGGCGAGCACGCCGACGTCCGGCATGGTGTCGAAATCGCCGGTGAAGCCGAAGAAGAGTTTGCCGTTGTAGGACAAGATGGCCGTGCCGACTCGCACTCCATGGCTTATCGGGACAAACGGGCGATATTCAAGCATTTCGCGGCCGAGGCAGAACAGGGGGAACTGGGGTCCAGGCACGTTCGTCGTGACCGTATTGAGTGATCGCTGCCCGAACCTGTGCATCAGTCGGATTGCCATCCGACTGACGGGACCAACGACCATTGGTGGCGCGAGGTTGCCGATCGTGGTGATCATCTCCCCGGCGTCCGAGATGTGCGACGCCTTCAACTTGACCATCTGTTCGCGCACGGCTTCAAGCCGCTCCACTGGATCCGAGATGTGGACCGGAAGCTCGCACAGGAGGGCGGAGACCTGGTTGTCGAGCATTCCGTGGCTGTCGTCGTGCCGCGTCGACGCCGGCACGAGCGAGCGAACGACAGACGAATCGGCATCGTCGCCGCGCTCGAAGAGGAGCTCTCGGTAGGCCCCGGCAACCGCGGAGAGGACGACATCATTCACCGTCCCACCGAACGCCGATCGGATCGTCTTGACGTCGGCGAGACTTGCTGTGGAATGGGACCAGGAACGGTGCGATCCGATCGAGCCTTCGATCGACAAGGGACTCGTGGGGGCCAGCCGTCGAAGGAGGCGAACGGCGCCCTCGCCATCTTCGAGCGTGGATCGGGTGAAGTCCACTGGGTGTGTGACGGCGCCCGGCAGCCCTCGAATCGTCGTCAGGACGTCCGACGCAAGCCCTCCCCAGGCGTCGAGCACCTTCAGTAGGCCGGGAGGCTCCACGCGGGGCTCCCAGAGCTGGGGCTCGCCGATGGAGAATTCGGCGCTTTGATCCAACATCACGGTGAGCAACTGCACGCCAGCGATGCCGTCCACCATGCAGTGGTGGATCTTGAAGATGAGTGCCCAGTGGTCGCCTTCGAGACCATCGACGAGCCATGTCTCCCACAACGGCCGCTCTCGGTCGAGGGGCTGGGACATGATCCGTCCCATGAGCCGGCAGAACGCCGCATCGTCGCCCGGCGCGGGCACGGCCACACTTCGCAGGTGGTAGCCAAGATCGAAATGGGGGTCGTCCGCCCACACCGGCCGACCTAGCTCGAGCGGTACCGAGCGAACACGCTGGCGGTAGCGCGGGATCCGTTCAAGCTTCGAAGCCGTCAACGCTTCGATTTCGTCAAGCGATGGCGGCCGACCGTCGAAGACGCACGCAGCACCGAGGTGCATGTGGACGGTTCCATCCTCCACATGGAGGAACTCGGCACCCAGCGCATTCAATCGCTCCACCGCACCTCCTCGATCGTCAAGCCAAGTTCTCGTGATGAGCGAGCACCCGACGACTCACTCCTCATTGTTCAGCGGTCAAGGCGTTCTGTGCAGGGCCGAAGGTCATCGCTCGCCAGGGCCCTGAGTGGCGCACCGGGTCGTCGACTTCGGATGCCGTGGCCAGCCGGCAGTGCCGATGACAACGCTGTGTCACCCGCGAGAAATGTCGAATCCTCCCCGTGGATGAAGCCTCGGTCACAAATCTGGCTCACCCCAAACCCCCGCCCGGCTGACCTTACGGCGAATGTCGGGCCCGGCGTCCAAGGTCCCGTGGCTTCAGCACGCGCGCGCCAGCTTGGAGCATCCTTTCGGACCTCGAATGCTCTTCATTGACAGGACCACTCGGAGAGCTCGAGGTGCTGAGCAACCCTCGCGATATCCGCTCCCTCGACCACCAGCTGGTCGGGAGCTTGCACGACCTGCTGAGGGCGCGCCTTTGGGATGCCTTCGATGCTGCACGTCTTCATCGTCCCTGAACCCACCGTGATCGGCACGAGGAATCGCTCAAGTGGCGGAGGTCAAGGCCCGACGGCACTCACTCGCGCGTGATGTGAGCAAAATTTGAGCGTCAAGTACAGAATGAGACGAGGCCTCGAGCAGGATTACCGATGCCTTGCCGCCGTTCTCAACATTGTCTGGTAAGAGGGAGTGAGCAGATGGGGCGAATCTCGATACCCAAGATCGCGCACAGAGCTGCTGACCGCCTGGGCGCATTTCACGAGAAACACTCGTGGTTAGGACCAACGATTTTCATCGCAAGCGCTCTCTACTTCTACGCGCAGATTGTCGTAGCGTGGGTGTTTCGCCCTCAGTACAGCCTGGTCTTTAATACCATAAGTGATTTAGGAAATACTACGTGCGGACATTACGGTACGGGCGATGTCTGCTCTCCTCGCTGGTGGCTTATGGACGCGGCATTCGTGTTGTTGGGACTGGTGATGGCTGGAGGCTCCCTGCTCATCTACCACGAATTCAGGGAGAAGGATACGACTCAGAGAGTCGCGGCATTCTATGGTTTCCTTCTTATGGCGATCGGTGGAGTGGGCGTTATCCTCGTTGGGATATTTCCTGAGAATACGATCAGCTATATGCACGTGGCCGGTGCTGGACTGGCAATCGGTGCCGGTAATGTCGGCATCTTCATCCTGGGCGCGGCACTCAGCCTACCTGAAGCGATGCGCAGATACATGCTCGTCTTCAGCACCGTCTCTCTTACTGCATTGTTCCTATTCGCGTTTCATCAATATTTTGGCATTGGTGCCGGTACGATGGAACGCATAGCGGCCTATCCCGAAACGATTTGGCTGATAACATTCGGATTATTCATCTGGAGATTCCACCCGAAAGACCATTCGAGCGGCTACTGGCAATCCACGCCAGACCCCCCTGACGGGTCCTCCTAATCAATCGCACTCACCGGCGATCGCTCAACAGAGTTGGCCACTTCTCCAGTTCCTCCCCATTGCCGCCCCGCCCCGCCCGGTCGTTCTTCGCACGAACTGAAGGGACCGTGAGGTCCAATCGGATGTGGCACCGGGCCGCATGCTCACAACCGATCAGATGAGGTGCCCTGCGATGCGGTCGTCCCGAGCTTCTTCGGGCCTCGATGTGACACGAACGTCGTATGCCGCGAGCTCCTCGGGGATGTACCAGTGGAGTTTGTCTCCTTCGTAGGCCTCCCACACCAGATCGGCGACCGCCTCGGCCGGAAGCGCACGTAAGAGGCCTTCGTGCGGGAGCAGCGCCTTGGCTTCGGGCGCCAGCATCCCGGTGTCGACTATCCCAGGCAGAATGTCCATTGCTCGCACGCCGAAGGCGGCGAACTCCACCGATAGGGCCTCGGTCAACCCCTTCACTGCGTCCTTCGTGGCCGAGTAGACGGCGAGATTGGCAGTCCCGAAGATCGCCGAAGCCGAGGCAGTGGAAAGACAGAGTGAGCCCTCCGTCGCCTTGAGAAGTGGAATCCCAGCATGGATCACGCTCATCCCACCGATCATGTTCACGTTCACCACGGCCATGATTTGTTCCCAGCTCATCGCTGCGAACGGACCTTTTGCATCAATGCCCGCATTGTTGAAGAGGAGGTCGAGGCGACCACCTGTCCTTTGTCCGAAGTCTTCGAACGAAGCGAGGACCGCTCGTCGGTCCGTGACATCCAAGGGCCCGAAGAATGCAGTGGTCAGCCCTATCTCGTCCTGGAGGGCGTCAAGAGCACCTTGGTTCACGTCGTAGCACCCGACGAGCCATCCTCGCAGGACAAATGCTCTTGCCGTGGCCCTGCCAATCCCCGAAGCCGCCCCGGTGATGAAGATCGTGTGTCGCTGTTCGCGTTGCTGTTCTGCCATCGCCCGCTCCTCGGCGCTCTGAAGCGAGCGTATCCCGCGGCAAAGGGTCAAGCCTTTACGCCCACGGAAGGATCCCCACTCGATGATCGATGATCATCAGCGCGTGCAGGGGGCTGTGGCTCGTGGTGTGGAGAACTCCCCTCGAGCTCGGCCCGAGCCGATGAGCGTTGGATGCCCCCCTGCGGCCTTCTCAACTACACGCGAACGTCCGCCTATGGGGCACGTACCAGGGCCAAAGGCCCTGTTCGGGCGCATCCGAATCGGTCATGCTGGTAGGTGGATCGGCATGTCGAGCCGGCCCAGAAAGTGACAGACGAGATGAGCGCATTTCCAGCAGGCCACAGCGTTGTTGTCGGCGTCGACGGATCGCCCCAAGGGGACGGTGCCCTCAGCATGGCAACCGAAGAGGCGAGACTGCGCGATGAGCAGCTCATCGTGATCTTCGCGTTTCGGCCGATTCCGACAGCATTCGTGGCGATGTCGCATGAGGACCTCCCAGAGCTCCAAGAAGAGGCAGAGGCCACGCTCAAGGGGATTCTCGGTCGTGGCCCATCGCGCGAGGGGATCGACGTCGTGGCCAAGACCGTGCCCGGCGACCCTGCGGAGGTGCTCATCGAGGCAAGCAGCAACGCCGCGGTTCTCGTGGTGGGTTCGCGCGGTCGAGGCGGCTTTGAGGGCCTTCGGGTCGGTTCGGTCTCCAACAAGTGCCTGCACCACGCGCACTGCCCGGTCCTGGTGGTGCGGTAGTGCTCTGCGCTCAAAGGGCGCGGACAGCGCCATTGAGCGCACTGAGTTCGATGACTGGCTGGTGAAGGAGTTCTTGGGGCCGAGCGCAACGCGCGTTGGTCTGCTCGGGCAGAGGAAGCCTTTCTGCCAAGCCGGAGCAACGCCGATTGGCATGTCGGCGCGGTGCGGTGATCTCGCTATCGTGAAACCGTCGGGTTCGACAGCGAGCCGTCGACGAAGCACCCGCTCGAGTGGTGAGCCAGGATTGCCCGGAGAAGCTGTTGGAAGTCGCGCAACCCCCTTTTCGGCTGGACGTCGATTGGACTGAAGCCGGTGCCGAATTTGCCCTGAGTGGCGAGTTCTGCACGATGACGGCCCCCCGCTTCCTCGAGGAGATAGGAGTGGCGCGTGAGCGCCGCGTCGACTGGGTCGTCGTCGATCTGGGCGGCCTCACCTTCCTCGACGCGGCCGGTATCGCGGCCTTCGCCCAGGTTGCGGGGGAGCTCCCGACAGGCCACTTCACCATCCGGCGCCCGAATCCGTGGGTGCTCGAGGTGCTTCGACTCTGTGACATGGACGTCTACGTGCGCGACGAGAGCCAAGAAGGCCACTTCACGTAGCGACTGAAGCTCGCTCCCAGCCTCTCGGACGGGCGGTCCCGTTCGCCACGTTGCAGCTTCCACGCCCTGGTTTTGCGCGCAGCTCGCGCTGGGACTGCGGGGCCGTGGGTGAGCAAGGCCCCTGCGGGGTATGGGCGCTCTGGTGGTCAGACTGGCAGCTACTGGCACATGAACCGAGATGGTCCTTTGCACGAGCGGCATTCCTTCATCATCGACTCGACGAGTGCGCTCGGTGCCCGGTCGTGGGCCACGTCGGTGCTGGCGTCGTGGGGGATCGACGCGCCGAGCGACCCGGTCGTTTTGATCACAGCCGAACTCGTCACCAATGCCATCCGCTACGGCGTGGGGCCCATCGATGTCGACATCTCCTTCGACCGGTCGGGCTTCAGGGTCGGGGTCAGCGACCGCTCCGACGGCAAGGTCGAAAAGCGTGTCGAGGTTCCCGTCCACGCCGCGTCAGGGAGAGGCCTTCGGATCATCGAGGCGCTCTCCGATGAATGGGGCGTCGAGCCGCTCCCGGGCGGGGGCAAGACGGTGTGGGCACGGGTGTCGGTGGAGCCAAGCCCGGCACCCTTGCAGTTCCACGGCGATGACGGCCCCTGACTCAGACTGGGAGCAGGGGCTGTCCTGTCTCGAGCAGCGTCTTCAGTCCGCTCAACACGAACATCCAGCCGGCCCCCGAGACACTTTGCGCGGTCTTCGGCGCACCCTCGAGCTGGTCGTGGGTGACCGACAGCATGCAGACGCCGCCGTCACGCTCTTCGATCTCCCAGGTGACCCGGCTCGGGGCTTCCTTCGCCATCTCGGGGTCGTAGAGGGACTGCCAACCGTAGGAGAGCCTGTGCGGGCGGTCCGCCTCGAAGACCTCGGCATCACCCCAGGTGCTCCCGTCGGGGCCATGCGACGTCACACGGTTGCCCCGGACCTCGATGGCGGCACCGTGGAAGTAGCGCGTGGTGAACGACGGCGTGGTGATGGCCTCCCAGATCTCCTCGGGGGTGGCCCGGATGAACACCCGGTAGATCTGGCAGCTCAGGTTGTCGCTCATCGTGTTCGTGCCTCCAGTTGGTCCTTGAGCGCGACGAGCGCGCTCGCGTGCGGTGCGGTGTACTTGTCGATCCACCGGTCATGGATCCGGCGGATGGGGACCGGATTCAAATAGTGGAGGCGACTCCGCCCGACTTTGCGCGTGACCACGAGGCCTGCCTCTTCGAGGACGTCGACGTGCTTCATCACCCCGAACCGGGTCATCTGGGTGTGCGAGAGCAGGTCACTCAACGTGCGACCGTCCTGTTCGAACAGCAGGTCCAAGAGCTTGCGTCGCGTCGGGTCGGCAAGGGCCCGAAAGACCCGGTCGTCCTCCACGGCGCTGAGAATACGTGAGTAAAAAGTCACCTGTCAAGGTCACGCACCAGGTCGAGGGTGAGAGCGCGGCAGGTAAAGTGAGGCGGCGGTCGAGGACTGCCACCCCAAGAAATGGAGCGTTGCCGATGGCGTTGATTCTCAAGCCTGGGACGTCGTGGTGGGAGACCTATGCCCGCTGTGTCCAGGTCGCGCCCGAGGCGTTCGACTCTGACCGGCTGCGCAACCTGACCCGGGGTGAGTGGCGGCGCATCGGGATTCCCGGGGACCACGTGAACGCCGTCGACGGAACCCCCATCCCCGGGCCACCCCTGGTCGACTACGACGAGGCGGTCGCTGCGGTCGCCTTCGCCCTGGAAGAGCACAAGCTCTGGGCGGACGTCGACCTCGACGAGCGGCGCGCACGCGTCTCTGAGGCGGTGGACGGGCTGATCGAGCACCGCGATCTGCTCGCACTCCTCCTCGTCTGGGAGATCGGCAAGCCCTGGCGACTCGCCTGCGCGGACGTGGACCGCTGCGTCGATGGCGTGCGGTGGTATCTCGGCCAGATCGAGCGGCAGCTGACCGCGGCCGACGGCACGCAGCGCTCGCCACTGCCGGGGCCGGTCTCGAACATCGCCAGCTGGAACTATCCAATGAGCGTCCAGGTCCACGCCGAGCTGGTCCAGGCACTCGCCGGCAACGCCGTCGTCGCGAAGACCCCGAGCCAGGGTGGCTTCCACGCCCTCACCCTCGCACACGCGCTGATGCGACGGGCCGGACTCCCGGTCACGCTGCTCTCGGGCATGGGCTCGCAGATGGGTGAGGTCCTGATCCGCTCCGAGGGCATCGGGGCACTCGCGTTCGTCGGGGGTCGTGCGAACGGACGGCGGGCCGCTGTGGCACTGGCCGACACGGGCCGCCGGCACATGCTCGAACAGGAGGGCCTCAACGCCTGGGGCGTCTGGGACTTCTCCCAGTGGGACCTCCTGGCCCAGCACATGCGCAAGGGCTTCGAGTACGCCAAGCAGCGATGTACCGCCTACCCGCGCTATGTGGTCCAACGCAGGCTGATGCCCGCGTTCCTCGAGACCTATCTGCCCGTCGTCAATGCGATCCGGTTCGGTCACCCCTTGGCGGTGGAGCAGCGGGACGATCCGTTGCCCGAGCTCGATTTCGGACCGGTGATCCACGCGACCAAGGCGTCGGACCTGTCCCGCCAGTTCGACGAGGCGGTCCACGGCGGAGGTATACCGCTGTACCGGGGCTCGGTCGGCGACGGTCGGTTCCTCGACGTCCAGGACACCTCGGCCTACATCGCGCCCGCCTGCGTCCTTCAGCCGCCGGCCTCGTGGTCGCTCCACCACGCCGAGCCGTTCGGCCCCCTCGACTCGGTCGTCGTGGTCGACACGCAGGCAGAGCTGCTGGCGGCCATGAACGCGTCCAACGGCAGCTTGGTGGCCAGCATCGCCACCGACGACACCGACACGGGGGCCACGGTGGCCGAGGAGCTCCAGGCCTTCAAGGTCGGCATCAACAAGCCACGGAGCCGGGGCGACCGAGAGGAGGTCTTCGGGGGCCTCGGGGCTTCGTGGAAGGGCTGCTTCGTCGGCGGTGACCTCCTCGTCGAGGCGGTCACCTACGGGCCGGGCGGTGAACACGAGGCGCTCTACGGCAACTTCCCCAGCTACTCGCGCCGCCCCAGCCGCTGAGACACCGGGCCTCAGAGGACCGGCAGGCTACGGAGCGGGGGCGTCGACGCTTTTCTCCGGCAGCTCGGCGGCCGGGGCGCCCGCACCGACCTCGGCCTTGAGGGCGGCGAGCTCCTGGTCCACCTGGGCGGAGTTGCCCACCTGATCGAGCTCTTTTTGGATGTCGTCGGTGCCACCACCCACGTCTTCGAGCACGCCTGACTCGAGCAGCTCGTCCATCGCACTCGAGCGTGCCTGCATATTGGCGATCTTGTCCTGTGCGCGCTGCAAGGTCGCGCCCGAGTCGCTCACGGACTTGGAGATCCCCGAGACGCTCTCGTTGACGGTGGTGACCGCCTGGGCGGCGGTGTACTGGGCCTTCAGGGTCTCCTTTTGGGTGCGGAAGGCGTTGACCCGGGCCTGGAGGGCCGAGAGCGTCTGGGTGAGCTTGCCCTCCTCCTCGGTAAGCTGCTCGTGCTGTGGCTCCATGGCATCGAGCTGGGCCTGGGCGGTCGCCTTTCGCGCCAACGCCTCTTTCGCCAGGTCCTCACGATCCTGGGTGACTGCCGCTTTCGCCTGATCCTGGAGGTGGTCGACCGTGTGCTGGAGCTGGGTTTCCTGCAGTTCGATCTGCTTGCGGGAGGCCGCGATGTCGACCAGGGCCCGACGCACCTGGGTGATCTGTTCGAGCATCTTCTCGTAGGAGAGGTCCAGCATCTCGTCGGGCTTCTCGGCGGCGTCGAGCGCCTTGTTGGTCTTGGCCTGGACGATGTCGTGTGCCCGTTCGAAAAACCCCATGTGAACTCCTTCTCGTTGACACTCCACGTTAGCGACTGCGTGCGAGGCGATCCGAGGGCCGAGAGCCCCGATGATTCGAATGATCAGCGACGTCCTACCATGGAGGCGTGTTCTTTTATGGCAACGGCGGGCACGGCTCGTCCCTGATCTTCATCGTGATCATCGCAGTGGCATTTGGTATGCGGATGATCGGCTCACGCCGGCGTCAGGGATCTCGGGGTGGCAACCGCATGTCGCAGGGCTCGCCGGGGGTCCCGGCGGCGTTCGTGGGCACGCGGGCACCGTCGGCCCCGCCGAAGAGCAGCTATGCCGGCTACACCGGCATCCCGGCCGGGTGGATGCCCGACCCCTCGGGTAAGCACCATGAGCGCTACTGGTCGGGGAGCGAGTGGACCGACCACGTCACCGACGGGGGAACCCCCTCGGTGGACCCGCTGCCCGCTGGCGGCCCGTCCCGCACAGAGGCTGAGCACCCCTCCGACGACACGGACGAATAGCGGCCCGACCTAGCTGGTCCGTGGACGGGTGGCTCGCGGTGGCTCAGCCCTCGAGCTCAGGCCGCCGTTTGCGCCGGGGGAGCGGCGATGCCGACCATGGGCTTGTTGAGATGCTGGCCACCCATCGAGCCGGCGAAGATCGAGTCCCCGAAGTTGAAGACCCCGCCGTCGGTCGCCACCTCGGTATAGCCCGAACCGGTTGGCGTGCCGGCAATGCCGACCACCGGCTTGTTCAGGTGCTGGCCGCCCATCGAGCCGAGGTAGGTGGCATCGCCGAAGGCGAAGATCCCGCCGTCGGAGGCGGCGAGCCAGTAGCCCTTGCCGGTCGTGGTGCCGGTGATGCCCACGATGGGGGCGTTCAGGTGCTTGCCGGCCATCGAGCCATAGGACTGGGCGTCACCGAAGGGGTAGACGGCCCCGTCTGCTCCGACTTCCCAGTAGCCATTGCCGGTGGGAGTGGCCGCGATGCCCACGATCGGGGCCGAGATCTGCTGGCCGCCCATCGAGCCGAGGTAGGTGGCATCGCCGAAGGCGAAGATCCCGCCGTCGGAGGCGGCGAGCCAGTAGCCCTTGCCCGACAGGTTGGGCGCCATCCCGACGACCGGCTTGTTGAGATGCTGGCCACCCATCGAGCCGTGGAAGTTGGCGTCACCGAAGGTGAAGATCCCGCCGTCGGAGGCCACCTCCCAGTAGCCGCCGGCGTCGTTCGTCGACGCCATGGCGACCACCGGCGCGTTCAGATGCTTGTCGCCCATCGAGCCGTAGAACTGCGGGCCGTAGCTGAAGACGCCGCCGTCGGAGGCGACGGTCCAGTAGCCGGTCTGCTGCGAGGGACCGTGGCTGGTGGCCGTGGCGAACTGCACGGCGGGGATGTCGTTGGTTGGGGGGCTTCCCGAGACGCAGCCGTTCGAGGCTTCCATGAAGACATCCGGCGTAACCGTGCTGCAGAAGAGGTTGGTGTTGGTCGCGCTCGCGGAATTGACGTAGATGTTCCCCGGATTGGCGTCCGAGCCGACCGAGACGTCGGTGGACTCGGTGGTGAATGCCACGTTGAGCGAATCGGTGGGGCTCGTGGTGCCGCCGATGGGGTTCGGGCCGTGATTGTCGGTGTCGTAGGAGATGCCGTAGACGACGGTGCTCGGGAGGGTCACGTTCTTCGAGGTGAAGTCGAACCTGACGTTGTCGGCGAGTCCGTTGTAACAGGTGCCCGTGGCGGTGTCGTACCACTCGCTCTCACCGTTGGGCGCTCCCGAGCACTGGGTCCCGCCCGGATTGGTGACCGAGTTCGCCGAGGGCCGGTAGGGGATGTTGAAGGACTGCGTCTCGGTCGTGATCAGGCTCCCGACCGTGCCGGGCGTCGCGCCCGGGTTGTAGATGTTGAAGGTGATCGGGACCGCATACGTTTGGCCTGGCGTGGTGGTGCACGGCGTGGGTCCGGTCCAGCCACCGGTCTCGCACGCCCAGCTGCTCATGGTGACGGTGACGTCGGTCAGGGGCTCCGTCGACGGCGCCAGGTTGACCTCGTTGCCGATCTCGTTGAACGAGTAGGCCTCGCCGCCGTAGCTCGGGATGTTGCCGGGCAAGGGGGACAGGGTGCTGTTGTAGATGACGTCCGAGGTCGGCACAGCCCCGGCCGGCGAGGCGGCCACGAGCCCAAAACCGCCCAGGGCGAGGGCTGCCAGTGCGCCGAGGAAGGCAGGCACGATGGCGCCTGGCGAGAAGCGGGGTCGAAGCAAGGGGGGTTCCTCCTGGTGTGGCCACCTCCCCGGAGATCCGCCCGGCGAGGTGGCGTGCTGCTAGAGCAGACAAATTATAATCCGCAGACGCCCGAGCTTTCGGTCATCCCCGGGCAGCGGGCCCGATAGACCCCAGACGAACCCCGCGTCAGGCCGAGGTGGCTCGAACCGGATTCCTCACGGCGGGGCACCACCTCGGGAGATGCGCTTGACGGCGGGCGACAGGAGGATGGCCCAAGAGAGGGGCCACGCCGAGCCCTGACGCGTTCGCCGGTGTTCGCTGTGGCGCCCACGGTCAGGAACCGGTGCAGGGGTCGTACCAGGGCTGCGAGCCGTCCGCTGCGTAGAGCGCGACCGCCAAAGTGTCCTGGCTGGCCTTCGACGCGGTGTTCGGGGCCACCCCGATCAATCCTGGGAGGCCCGCCAGTTGGGCGGCATCGTTCCAAGTCCCCTGTGAGAACTGGAAGGCGCCCATGTAGAGCCCGTCGGGGGAGACCGCCGCATAGTTGCCCCCCGACTCATGGGCCACCACGCACACGAGGAACGGGTTGAGGGCGGGATCGCTGGTCGCGCCGCCCCCACCTCCACCGCCCGATGAGCTCGATGAGGACGTCGATGTTGTCGCCCCCGATGCAGCGTTGCCCACCGAGGAAGCCGACGTTGAGGTCGTCGTGGTGGCGGCTTTGGCTTGGGCGGCTTTGAGCGCGGCAGCAGCCGTCGCGGCCTGGGCGGCCTGCTCGGCCGCCACCGCTGCAGAGAGGGCGCCACTGATCTCTGACTGGTGCTGCTCGATCGCTGTCTGGGTCGCCTGCGACTGGGAGAGGAGCGTCGCCTGGTGGGACGTAGCAGCTGCGTCAGCTGCCTCTTGGGCCTGCAGTGCGGACTGGTCGGTGGCGAGGGCGCGCTGGCTCGTGCGCAGCTGGTCGATCGTGACGGCGATGTCACCAATAGCGCTCTCCCGGTAGACCGAGCTCGCGAGGGCGCTGTTCTGGTCAGTCGAGAAGAGCTCGCTGATCCCCGAGGTGTCCTGGCCCGCATCCATGTAGGCCTTGACCGCCTCGGAGGCGAGCTGTGTCTGGCTCGACACGATCCGCTGGCGCGTCAGGGTGATCTGCTGGTTGAGCCCTGCGATCGCCGCCTCGCCTCGTTGCTGGGCTTCGGCGTCGGCCTCGTACTGCTGCTGGTACCCGCCGACGGCGAGTTGTTCTTCGGTGAGCTGCTGGGCCACCTGGATCGCCTGTGACTTGAGGTCGGCAACCTGGTCCGCGCCGGCAACACCCGTCAAGGTGGCGAAGAGTGGGCTCGCGGCCAACAGCGCCACGGCCCCGGTGAGCGCCCTTGTGCGCTGTTGCCGACGCCCGGGGTGGGCCTTCCCGGCGCTTGCGTGCGCCCGCGCGCCGGCCGCGGGGGTAGAAGGCATGGGATCCATGTTAGGCGAGCGACAAGGGCCTTTCCTCCGCGCCAGGCCCTCGAGGCACTCCGGTGCTCCTCAAATGTCGCTCACTCGTCAGGATCCTCGCCGAAGCAGACGAGGCAGAATTCGTTGCCTTCGGGGTCATTCATGACCTGGAACCGGTCACCCTGCTCCTCGACGATGGCGCCCTGCCGTCGGCCCCCCAGCTCTTCGGCCACCAGCGTCCACGCCTCGAGGTCAGGCACATCGAGGTCCAGGTGGAGGCGGTTCTTCACGACCTTGCCCTCGGGCACGCGTTGGAAGCCCAGCTTCATGCCGCCACCACCGATCGCCTTGGTGTCGACCCAGTCGTCGTCGCTCTGCTCAATGGGCACGTCGAGCAGCACGCTCCAGAACGACGCCAGCAGCAACGGGTCGCCGCAATCGAATACCACAGCCCCGAGCTGCGCTTGGCTCACATCACGCGAGGTTATTGCGAGGCGCTGCGACCCGCGTGGCCTCGGGTATGCGGCGCCTGGCTCAGGCCTCCGCGCCTTCCCCAACCTCGACCGCCGGCGCCGGCTGGTCGCCCTCGAGGGACAAGCCGATGTCGGCGGCAAGCAGCCAGTCGACCTGGTCGGCCAGCTTGCCGACCTCATCTGCGTTGTACCAGGTGCGCTCGAGCGTCAGCTTCAAGTGGTTCTGGACCAGCGTCAGTGCATCCGGTGCGTTCACCACATCGTCGTAGACGTCGAACAGGCGAGTCTGCATCGCCTCGGCAGACACCATCGGCGTGCCGCGGGCCTCTGACTCTGTTGTCAGCAAGCGGATGCGGGAACCGGGGGTCTCTTCAATCGTTGCGGTGTGCTGTTCCATGTCTGCCTCCGTTTCCGCCAGCCCCATGAAGGGCTTCACCATGTCTAACGTCTCAATGCAGGTCCTGTTCCCATTTTCTGACATTGAAATGTCAAAATCGCGTTACATGCTGGGAAAAAGCAGCCTGGTCGGCGTGCAATTCGATGACGGCGCCTGTCGCGGTCGGTCTGTGGTTGGACAGGGCGGTTCACGCGGCCGATGATCACTCGATGAGAAGAACCACGGCGCAGCGCTCAGCCAGTGCGGATCGAGACTTCGCAGCCCTGGTGCTGCGCCTGGCCATCGGCCCCATGTTGATCGCCCACGGGTCCAACAAGGTGATGGGCTCGGGTGGCCTCGACGGCACGACCGGGTGGTTCGAGAGCCTGGGCCTGCGGCCTGCGGCCGTGCACGCACGGGTGGCCGCCGCCACCGAGATCACCGCGGGCACGGCCATCACCCTCGGGGTCTTCGACCCGCTTCCCGCGGCCGCCGTCGTCGGCCTGATGGCGACGGCCGCCGCGACGGACCACCGGGGCAAGGGGTTCTTCATCTTCAAGGGGGGCTGGGAGTACACCGCAGTGGTCGCTGCGGCTGCCGTGGCACTGGCCGGCCTCGGGAGCGGGCGCTGGTCCGGCCGGAGTCTGCTGGGCCGAAGGGAGCGCTCGGGAGCAAAGATGGCGATCGGCGCGGCGGTGTTCGGAGTCGGGAACGCCGCATTGCTCTTGGCCACCTCCTATCGGCCCGAAGCGAAGAGCTGACCTGGGGCTCAGATGTGACTTTCGCCCCTTTCCGCAGTCGTCGATCTGGTGTGCGATGGCACTGTGCTGGCACCGCCGTCGCACACAGAGAGGCGCCGGGAGATGATCCAAGTGAGCGAAGACCACAGCCCCATCGGCGCTGAGGCCCTTGACGCACAAAGCGAGGACGAGTCCTGGCTGGCCGAAAACCTGGCCAGCCTCGAGAGCACGGCGGCGATCGGCGACGGCACACTCGTGCACATCCGTCCCATCCGTCACGACGACGCCGACGGCCTGGTCGCCTTTCACGACAAGTTGTCGGCGTCGACCGTCTACTACCGCTTCTTCAACTTCCACCCCCACCTGAGCAAGGTGGAGGCGACCCGCTTTACGAGCGTCGACTACTGGGACCGGCTTGCGCTGGTCGCCGAACATGACGGTGAGCTGATCGCCGTGGGTCGCTTCGACCGCACCGACGTCCACGACGAGGCGGAAGTGGCGTTCGTCGTCGCCGACCAGTGGCAGCACCGGGGCCTCGGACCGCTGCTGCTCGCGCGCCTGGTGGTTGCCGCCCGCGTGCGCGGCGTCCACCGATTCTGCGCCGAGACGCTCTCGAACAACCGCGCCATGCTGGCCATGTTCATCGATTCGGGTTATGAGGTGTCCCTGCACGACATCGGGGGGACGGTACAGGTGACGTTCGACATCGTCCCCAAAGGTGGCACGGGTGGCCAGCGACAGGGCGCTCGGTGCTGATCCTCGCCGGTCCCATCGGGGCCGACACCCACGACGGCGGCGAATTCCATCCTGAGCGACCTGCGCGCATCGGCGCGGTGATGGCGGGCATCGACGACCTCGATCTCGGGAGCGACGTCTGCCTGGTCGACGCCATCGAGCCGTCGCGCACGGCGCTGTTGCGGGTCCACAGTGCGCCGTACCTCGACGGGCTGGCGGCACACGCCCAGGGCGGGGGCGGCTCGCTCGACGAGGACACCTACGTGAACGACGACTCATGGGATGCGGCGCTCGCATCGGCGGGGGCCGGACTGGCCGCCGTCGCGGAGCTGCAGCGCCGCGGGGAGGGGGTGGCGTTCGTCGCCGCCCGGCCGCCCGGGCACCACGCCGTGCCCGACCAGGGGATGGGCTTCTGCCTCCTCAACAACGTGGCCATCGCCGCTGCCCAGCTGGTCTCCGAAGGCGAGCGGGTGCTGATCGTGGACTGGGACGTCCATCACGGCAACGGCACGCAGGCCATGTTCTGGGACGAGCCCGAGGTCCTCTACGTCTCGACGCACCAGTGGCCCCTCTTCCCCGGGACCGGGGCGCCGCACGAGGTGGGCGGCGCTGATGCGCCCGGCCTCAACCTCAACATCCCGCTCCCGGCCGGGGCCACTGGTGACGTGCTCGAAAGGGCGCTCGACGAGCTGGCCGCACCGGTGATCGAGTCGTTCAATCCCACCTGGGTGCTGGTCTCGGCGGGCTTCGATGCACACCGGGCAGACCCCCTGGCCGAGCTGGCGCTGACGAGCGGTGACTTCGCCAACCTCGCCCGCCGGGTGGCCCAGTTCGCACCGGCCGGCGGCCGACTCGCTCTCTTCCTCGAAGGTGGCTACGACCTGCGGGCGCTGCGCGGGTCCGTCGAGGCCACCGTCGGGGCGCTGCTCGGCGCGGCGAACGAGCCCGAGCTGCCGACGGCGGGGGGTCCGGGCTTCGAGGCGATCGCTGCCACGAAGCTCGCGTATCGAAAGGCCCGTGACCGCGCCTTGAGCGTCGCCGGCCACGCCGGAGCGCTTTGATCGACGCACCGCACGACGTCGGCGTGTGGACCGCCAATGTCGGGTAGAGGGCCTTCGTGAGCGAAGCCCAACCGATCACCACCGCCTCGCCGCTCGAAGTAGCGATCGCCGCCCTCGTGGCCGACGGCACCAGTCGTCTGGTCGAGAACGAGGCAGGCATCCGGGACGACAGCGATATCGAGCACGTGCATCACGCCCGGGTCGGGGCCCGGCGCCTGCGCTCGAACCTCTCGACGTTCAAGCGCCTGGTCGACGCCGACTGGCGCCAGACGATCCGCGCCGAGCTCGCGTGGATCGGCTCGCTCCTCGGCGAGGTGCGCGACGCCGACGTCCTCTCCGTCTGGCTCGAGGCACAGGCCGCCGACCTCGACCCAGCGGACCGCTCCGGTCTCTTGGCGCTGCTCGACACGCTGGCCGATGAGCGCAGGCTCGCCCTGGGTGCGTTGCTCGAGGGCCTCGACGGTGACCGCTACGCAGCCCTGATCGCCGCCCTCGTCGATGCGACAACCGCCCCGCCGCTCTCGATCGCCGCCGACGGTGCGACAGCGGGGGCATCCGACGATGCCCTCTGGGCGGCCTTCGTGCCGCTCATCGGGCACGAGTGGAAGCGGCTCCGCCGCCAGATCGCCGCACTGGGCGCCGAGCCGGACCTGGGGGCGCTCCATGGGGCGCGCATCCGGGCGAAGAAGCTGCGCTATGCGCTCGAGGCACTCGAGTTCGTCGACCCCGAGCACGACGAGGGTCAGAAGGAGTGGGCCGGCCTCGTCGCCCTGCTCCAAGACGAGCTCGGAGAGCTCCACGACACGGTGAGCCGCGAGGCGTGGCTGCGACGGGTCGCCGGGGGCGGTCAGGCCCCGCTCGTGGCCGGGCAGCTGCTCGAGCGCAACCGGGTTCGTCGGGCGGAGCTGCTGGCCAGCTGGCCTCGGGTCTGGAAGAGGCTGCGAGCCAAGCACCTGCGGGCTTTCCTGTCCGGCTAGTGCGCAGTCTTCGTTGGCCGGGCGGTGTCGGTACGCTCGGACCCAGGTCACAGAAGGGGGAGCCCAGTGAGTGAGCAGGTCGACGTCGTCGTGGTGGGCCTCGGGCCCGGTGGCGAGGATCTCGCGGGCCGGCTGGCCGAGGCAGGGCTCCACGTCGTCGCCATCGATGCCGAGCTGGTGGGCGGCGAGTGCCCCTACTGGGGCTGTGTCCCCTCCAAGATGATGATCCGCGCCGCCAACCTCCTGGCCGAGGGCCGGCGGATCGAGGGCATGGCCGGCACTGCCACGGTCAGCGCCGACTGGGCGCCGGTGGCCGAGCGGATCCGCAAGGAGGCGACCGACACCTGGGACGACACGGCCGCCGTCGACCGACTGACCGGGCGCGGGGCGCGATTCGTGCGTGGGTGGGCGCACCTCGACGGACCCGGTCGCGTCGTGGTCGACGGACAGGCCTTCGAGGCGACCAAGGCGGTCGTGCTCAACACCGGGGCCCGGAGCTGGGCGCCGCCGATCCCCGGGCTCGAGGGCACGCCGTACTGGACGAACCGCCAGGCCATCGAGGCCGAGGAGGTGCCCGGTTCCATGATCATCCTGGGCGGGGGCCCGATCGGCCTCGAGCTCGGCCAGGTGTTCTCCCGCTTCGGGGCAGAGGTGACCGTCGTCGAGGTCGCCGACCGCCTTCTTGCCGTCGAGGACCCCGAGTCCTCCGAGCTCATTCAGTCGGTCTTCACCGAAGAGGGCATCGAGGTCATTACCGGTGCGTCCATCTCCCGAGTCGCCTACGGCGACGGCTTCACCGTCTCGATCGAGGGCAGGCCCGACGTCAGCGCCCCCGTGCTGCTGGTGGCGACCGGCCGGCGCCCCGACCTGGAGGGTCTGCGGGTGGGCACCGTCGGGCTCGACGAGGGGGCGAGGTCGATCCCAGTCGACGAGCACCTCCGGGCCGGGCCGGGGCTGTGGGCCATTGGCGACGTGACCGGCATCGGACCGTTCACCCACGTGTCGATGTACCAGTCGGCCATCGCCGTTTCCGACATCCTGGGCCAGGCGCATGCCACGGCCGACTATCGTGCCCTTCCCCGGGTGACCTTCACCGACCCTGAGATCGGCTCGGTCGGCCTCGGCGAGCACGAGGCGCGCGAGCGCGGCATCCGGGTCGGGGTGGGGACCACACAGGTGCCGTCGACGACGCGCGGGTGGATCCACAAGGCGGGGAACGCCGGCTTCATCAAGCTCATCGCCGACCTCGACAACGAGGTCCTGGTCGGTGCCACCTCGGCTGGCCCGATCGGGGGCGAAGTGCTCGGCCTGCTGACCCTGGCGATCCACGCCCGGGTGCCGCTTTCCTCGTTGCGCTCCATGATCTACGCCTACCCGACCTTCCACCGCGGGGTCGAAGCGGCGCTCGCCGACATCTCGGACTGAAGCTCTCGGCTGGGCGCCTCAGGGGGCGCGCAGTCCCCGTTGATGGCCTGTTAACGCGCGGGCCCGCTGCGTCCACGCCGTGTTGAGGGTGCGGCTCGCACACTGGACCCATGGATGATCTCTTTGCAGTCGTAGGGATCGTCGTCTTCGTGGCGGCGATGCTCGGCATGATCTGGGCCCTGGAGCGAGTATGAACGCCGTCCAAGGCGTGCTGCTCGGCGTGTCGGTGGTGATGTTCATCTACATCGGCATCGCCATGTTCAAGCCTGAGTGGTTCTAAATGGGCTTCTTCTGGACGATCGTGGTGCTGGTTGTCGCCCTGGCGGTCGCCTGGCGGTATCTCGGCGCGTACATGGTGGCGGTCTACGAGGGCCGGGTGCACTTCTTCGGGTTCCTCGAGCGTCCCATCTACCGGGCGCTCGGCACGAGCCCTGAGAAGGAGCAGAACTGGAAGCGCTACGGCGCCTCGATGATCATCTTCACCGGGGTCTCGTTGCTGGTCACCTACGCCCTGCTCCGCATCCAGGGCCACATCGGGTTGTTCAACCCCCAGCACCTCTCCGCGGTGCCCTCACCTCTCGCCTTCAACACCGACATCTCCTTCATCACCAACACCAACTGGCAGAACTACGGCGGCGAGACGACCATGTCGTACTTCAGCCAGATTGGCGCGCTCACCGTCCAGCAGTTCATGAGCGCGGCGGTCGGTATGGCCGTGGCGGTCGCCCTGATCCGCGGCTTCGCCCGCAAGGAGTCCGCCACGATCGGCAACTTCTGGGTCGACGCGGTGCGAGGCGCGCTCTACGTGCTCTTGCCGATCGCCTTCGTCGCCGGGCTCATCTTCGTCGGCCAGGGCGCAGTCCAGACGCTGGCCGGACCGGCCCACATCCACGACGCCCTGAACGGCGTGGCCCAGACCATCGCGCTCGGGCCGGTCGGCTTCATGGAGGCCATCAAGCAGCTTGGGACGAACGGTGGTGGGTTCTTCAACGCCAACTCGGCCCACCCGTTCGAGAATCCGACGGGCCTCACCAACCTGCTCTCAATCGTCCTCTTGCTCTGCATCCCCTTCGCCTTCACCTACGTCTTCGGCAAGATGGTGGGCTCGCTGCGCCAGGGCATTGCGGTGCTCGTGGCCATGGTGGCGCTCTTCGGCGTCTGGGTGGGCTTCACGGCCTACGCCGAGCACCAGCCGAACCCGGCGGTGGCGGCTGCGGGCCAGGTCCACCAGCCGACGGGCAACACCACCGGCAAGGAGGTTCGCTTCGGCGACACCTCGAGCGCCCTGTTCGGCGTCTCGTCGACGATGACGTCGACCGGCTCGGCCGACGCCGCCTACGACTCGTTCAACCCGATGGGCGGCTTCGGCCTGCTCACCGGCATGATGCTGGGGGAGGTGTCGCCCGGTGGCGTGGGCAGTGGGATGTACACCATCTTGCTCTTCGCCATCATCGCGGTGTTCATCGGTGGGTTGATGATCGGGCGAACACCGGAGTATCTGGGAAAGAAGATCCAGGCCCGGGAGGTGAAGCTCGCCGGCCTGGGCGTGCTGGTGATGCCGATCGTCGTGCTGGTCCTCACCGCCATCGCCGTCTCGACGGCGGCGGGTCGTGCCGGCCCACTCAACGCCGGTCCACACGGCTTCAGCGAGATCCTCTACGCCATGACCTCGCAGGGCAACAACAACGGGTCGGCGTTCGGCGGGCTCACCGGTGACACGAACTTCTACAACATCGTGGGTTCGATCGCCATGCTGCTCGGCCGCTTCGCCATCATGATCCCGGTCCTGGCCCTGGCCGGCGCCCTGGCGGCCAAGAACGTGGTGCCCCACTCACTCGGCACCTTCAAGACCGACAACACCATGTTCATCGGCCTCCTGCTCGGCGTGATCATCATCGTCGGCGGCCTCACGTTCTTCCCGGCCCTCGCCCTCGGCCCGATCGTGGAACAGCTGAGCAAGGGCCACTTCTACGGCACCGGTCTCATCGGGCCGTTCATCTCGCACCTGACCGCAGGGAGGTTGTTCTAATGGCCACCGCTGACTCCGGCGAGGCCCCTCGCGACGACGCCGCCGTCGCTCTCGACGAGAACGGCGCACGGCAGGGCACGCAGCCGGCCGTCCAGGCCCGCGGCGTGGCCGAGCAGCGAGGCCTATTCGACCCCCAGATCCTGCGCGGTGCGCTGGTCGGCGCCTTCAAGAAATTCGACCCCCGGGTCCAGATCAAGAACCCGGTCATGTTCGTCGTGCTCGTCGGATCGATCATCACCCTGATCGAGTCCATCGCGCACCCCGGCATCTTCGACTGGTCGATCACCGTCTGGCTGTTCCTCACCGTGATCTTCGCCAACTTCGCCGAAGCCATGGCCGAAGGGCGCGGCAAGGCCCAGGCCGACACCCTGCGCAAGATGCGCTCGGAGACCGAGGCCCGGCGTCTGCGGCCCGACGGCACCGAGGAGATGGTCGCCGCCGCCGAGTTGTTGAAGGGCGACCTGGTGGTGTGTGAGGCCAACGACATCATCCCCTCCGACGGTGAGATCACCGAAGGTGTGGCCTCGGTCGACGAGTCGGCGATCACCGGCGAGTCGGCCCCGGTCATCCGCGAGTCCGGCGGTGACCGCTCGGCGGTGACGGGCGGCACCAAGGTGCTCTCCGACCGCATCGTGGTGCGCATCACCGCCGAGCGCGGCCAGACCTTCTTGGACCGCATGATCCGCCTCGTGGAGGGTGCGAACCGTCAGAAGACACCGAACGAGATCGCCCTCACCATCCTCTTGGCCGTGCTCACGATCGTGTTCATCCCCGTCGTGGTCGCCCTCCAGCCGTTCGGCACCTACGCGGGTGCGACCGTGTCGGTCGTCATCTTGGTGTCGCTACTCGTGTGCCTCATCCCGACCACCATCGGGGCACTCCTCTCGGCCATCGGCATCGCCGGCATGGACCGGCTCGTGCAGCGCAACGTGCTCGCCATGAGCGGCCGTGCGGTCGAAGCGGCCGGGGACGTCCAGACGCTGCTGCTCGACAAGACCGGCACCATCACGCTCGGGAACCGCATGGCGTCGGACTTCTTCCCGGTCGGCGGCCACACCGAGATGGAGGTGGCCGACGCCGCACAGCTCTCGTCGCTGGCCGACGAGACGCCCGAGGGCCGTTCCATCGTGGTGCTGGCCAAGGAGCGCTTCGGCATCCGTGAGCGAGAGCTCACCAGCCCGCACAGCTTCGTGCCCTTCTCCGCCACCACCCGCATGTCGGGACTCGACGTGGACGGCCGACAGATCCGCAAGGGCGCCGCCGAAGCGGTCAAGACCTGGTCAAGCGAACAAGGGGGCGCCACGCCCGCCGACCTCGCCGAGATCGTCGACCGGGTGGCCCGGGCCGGGTCGACGCCCCTCGTGGTGGCCGACGGTCCCGAGGTCCTCGGTGTGATCGAGCTGAAGGACGTGGTCAAGGCCGGCATCCAGGAGAAGTTCGCCGAGATGCGCGCCATGGGCATCCGCACCGTCATGATCACTGGTGACAACCCCCTCACCGCGGCGGCCATCGCCCAGGAGGCGGGCGTCGACGACTACCTGGCCGAGGCCACCCCCGAGACCAAGATGGAGCTCATCCGCTCCGAGCAGGAAGGCGGGAAGCTCGTCGCCATGACCGGTGACGGCACCAACGACGCGCCCGCCCTCGCGCAGGCCGACGTCGGCGTGGCGATGAACACCGGCACCATGGCGGCCAAGGAGGCCGGCAACATGGTCGACCTCGACTCGAACCCGACCAAGCTCATCGACGTGGTCGAGATCGGCAAGCAACTGTTGATCACGAGAGGGTCGCTCACCACGTTCTCGATCGCCAACGACGTGGCCAAGTACTTCGCCATCATCCCCGCGCTCTTCATCATCGCCTACCCGCAGCTGCACAGCCTCAACATCATGCACCTGCACAGCGCCCAGTCAGCGGTGCTCTCGGCCGTGATCTTCAACGCCCTGGTGATCGTGGCGCTCATCCCCCTCGCGCTGCGCGGGGTGAAGTTCCGTGCGACGTCGGCCGCGGCGATCCTGCGGCGCAACGTCCTCATCTACGGCGTCGGGGGCATCATCGCCCCCTTCATCTTCATCAAGCTGATCGACATGATCCTGACTGCCCTGGGGGCGTACTGATGTTGTTGACCCAACTCCGCCGGGCGGTCGTGCTCGCGGTCATCGCCTTCGTCTTCGTCTTCGTCTACGCCCTGGTCGGCACCGGCCTCTCCCAGCTGCTGTTCAAGGACCAGGCATCGGGGTCGATCACCGCCAACGGCTCCACCATGATCGGTCAGAGCTGGAGCGGCACCAAGTGGTTCCACGGCCGCCCCGACTCCGACGACCCGCTCTCGGCCAACGGCACGGCCGGCGAGTCGGGGGCGACCAACCTGGGCCCGCGCTCGAAGACCCTCGTGGTCGACACCCGCAAGCTGATCGAGGCGTGGCACAAGGTCGGCGTCAACCCGACGTCGGACCTGGTCACCACCTCGGGCAGCGGCCTCGACCCCGACATCACCCCGGCCGACGCCATCGCCCAGATCCCCATGATCGTCCGCTCCCGGGGCGTGACCAGCGCGCAGCTCCAGTCCCTCATCGCCCGCGAGACCCATTCCGCCCAGTTCGGTTTCCTCGGATCGCCCTACATCGTGGTTCTCCAGCTGAACGAAGCCCTCGCATCGCTGCGATGACCGCCGGCACGGTCGGTGACGCCTCCTGGGGGTGGTCGTCGGTTGCCGGCTCGATCGCCGAGTGCACCGGTCGGCGGCGCTGCTCGCTCGTGGCGACGGTCGCCGCCGTGGCCCTGCGCTACCACCACGGGCCGTGCGTCGAGGTCACCGTGGACGACAGGACCGGCACCTTGGTGGCCAGGTTCTTGGGCCGAGACACCGTCCCGGGGTTCCATGCCGGGGTTGGGGTCGCTCTCCAGGGGACCGTCATCGACGAGTGGGGCACCCTGGTGGTGCTGAACCCCACCTACCAGTTCACTCGGCGCCATGCCTGAGTGGTCGGCGAGGCCGGGGAGGCTGTCACTCCTCCAGCAGCTCGTAGCCGATGCCGGGCTGGGTGTGGAGGAGGCGGCCGGCGTCGCCCAGCTTGCGCCGAAGGCGGTGGGCGTAGACGCGCAAGTAGTGCGCCTCGCTCCCGTAGCCGGTCCCCCAGACCTCCTTCAGGATCATCTGGTGCGTGCAGACCTTCCCGGCGTGGCGGGCCAGGTAGGCGAGTAGGTCGAACTCCTTGGCCGTGAGGTCGAGGGCCTCGCCGTCGAGGGTGGCCATGTGGTGCACGAGGTCCACCCCGATCCGCCCGACGACGAGCTCGGTTGCCGATTGGTCGCCGGCGGGTGCGCCACGGCGCAACGCCACGCGCAGGCGGGCCTCGAGCTCGGCCATCCCGAACGGCTTGGTCACGTAGTCGTCGGCGCCGGCGTCGAGGGCAGCGACCTTGCGGCCCTCCGCGCCGGCGGCCGACAGCACGATGATGGGCACCGCGCTCCACTGGCGGATGCGTCGGCAGACCTCGATGCCGTCGAGGTCCGGCAGCCCGAGGTCGAGCACCACCACATCGGGTGTGGCCAGGGACACCTGGGTCAGTCCCTCGTTGCCGGATCGCGCCGTCGCAACCTCGTAGCCTCGTGCGCTGAGGCCGATGCGCAGGGCACGCAGCAGCGACTGGTCGTCGTCGACGAGGAGGATGGTGGCCATCAGGCGAGCTCGGCGGCGAGGGAGGCGACCGGCATGGTGAAGGTGAAACGGGCCCCTTCGCTCGGGGCGTCGGTCACCTCGATGTGCTGCCCGTGGGCCTCGACGAACGCCCGGGCGATGGTGAGGCCGAGGCCGGCCCGGCCGCTGCCGCTCACCCGGTTGAACTTCTGGAAGATCTGCTCGCGCTCGTCGGGGGCAATGCCCGGCCCGCAGTCGGTCACCGAGACGCGCACGATGTCGCCCTCGGCGCGCGCCGAGACGACGATGGGCGCATCCTCGGGGGAGTGGCGGGCCGCGTTGTCGAGCAGGTTGGCGAACACCTGGACCATGAGCACGTGGTCCACCTCGACGAGCGGCAGGTCATAGGGGAGCTCGCGCCGCACCCGGCCCTCACCCACGGTGGAGCCGAGCGACTCGAGCGCGTCGTCGGCGAGCTCGTCGACCGAGATGGGCTCTCGGCGCAAGGTGAGCGAGCCGGACTCGATCCGGGTCATGTCCAAGAGGTTTGTGACGAGGCGCGCCAAGTTGTCGGACTGGTTCTCGATCAGCTCCAAGAGCTCCTCTTCGTCGGACTCGTCGAGTGCCGCACCGGAGCGCCGGAGCGTCGAGACACTCGCCTTGATCGAAGCGAGGGGGGTGCGCAGGTCGTGGCTGACGGCGCCCATGAGCGCCTGGCGCCAGCGGTCCGCCTCCTCGAGCACCTCGGCGCGCAGCGCCTGGTCGCGCAGCTGGCTGCGCTCGATGGAGAGCGCAGCCTGGTTGGCGAAGGTGCCGAGCAGCTGGCGGTCATGGGGGTCGAGCGTGGCTCCGGCCATGACCAGCAGCCCCACCGGTCGGTTGTTGGTGGTCAGGGCCACGCTCACGAGGCCACCGGCCCCGGTGCCTGTCCCGAGCGACTGCGGTCGCCCGGGCGGTGGCGCGAGCAGCGCACGCTCTTCGGCGGTGAGCTCCTCACCGGCGGTGGCGGCCACCGACAGCCTGCTCCCCGAAGGGAGCAGCACGGCGACCCAGCGGGCGGTGAACGTCTGCTGGATGGTCTGGGCGACCAGTTCGAGCAAGTCGGCCACTGATTTTTCGGTGATCAGCCGGTCCGAGACGACGTAGAGCCGCCGGGTCTCGTCCTCCCGGCGACGCGCCTCGCCCCGGGCCTGGCTGAGGAACGAGACCATGCGAGCGACGGTGACCATGACGATGACGTAGACGAGGAGTGCCACCCAGTTCTGCGCTGCACCCACCGAAAGCGTGTAGTAGGGCGGGATGAAGAAGAAGTCGTAGGCGAAGAAGCCCCCGACGACCGCCACGATGCCGGCCGGGAACCCGCCCATGGCGCAGCCGAGGACGACCGGGACGACCAGCACGAGGGCGGTGGTGGCGACCGAGAGGTGGCTGCGGACGAGCAGCATCGCCCCGCTCAGCACGGCGATCGACACCAGCGCGACAACCGCGCCGGGAAGGGAATTTCGGATCGAGGTGCTCATGCTGTAGGGAGGTCGCAGTGCCTGCAGAGCCTATCGGGGCCCGAGCCCCGGGGGTGGGGGATGATCGGGCAGACTAGGGGGGTGCACCAGGACCTCTCCGTAGCGGGTGAGGCGGCCGAGGGGGTCCGCCCGGCAGGCAAGTTCCGCATCTACATCGGCTCGGCGGCCGGCGTGGGCAAGACCTGCTCGATGCTCGATGAGGGGTGGCGGCGCCACCAACGCGGGGCCGACGTCGTTGTCGGCTACGTCGAGACCCACGGTCGCCTCCACACCGCCGAGCTGATCCGCGATCTACCGATCGTGCCGCGCAAGGTGGTCGAGTACCGGGGGACGAAGTTCGAGGAGATGGACACCGCAGCCATCATCGAGCGTCGGCCGGAGCTGGCGCTCATCGACGAGCTGGCCCACACCAACGTGCCCGGTTCCGGGCCGCACCTGAAGCGCTGGGAGGACGTGCTCGAGATCCTCGCCGAGGGGATCGCCGTCATCTCGACGGTCAACATCCAGCACCTCGAGTCCCTGGCCGACTCGGTCGAGAGCATCACCGGGGTGAAGATCCGAGAGCGCGTGCCGGACTGGGTGGTGCGCCGCGCCGACCAGCTCGAGCTGGTGGACTCGTCGGCCGACCAGCTCCGCCGCCGGATGCTGCACGGCAACATCTACCCCGAGTCGAAGGTCCCCGACGCCCTGGCCGGGTTCTTCAAGAACGAGAACCTCGTGGCGCTGCGCGAGCTCGCACTGCGTTTCGTGGCCGACGAGACCGACGAGGAGCTCTTGCGCTTCCTCGAGTCGAAGCCGCCCCAGTTGGCGTGGGAGACCGCCGAGCGCATCATGGTGGCCGTGACCGGCGCCCCGGGCAGCGACGGCGTGATCCGACGCGCCGCGCGCATGGCGGCGCGCATGAAGGGCGACCTGCACGTCATCCACGTGCAGAGTGACGAGCACTCCGATGCCAAGGCGCTCGAGCCGCTCCGCCAGCTCGTCGAGGATGTGGGCGGTGTCTGGCACGAGGTGCCCGGGGACGACCCGGCGCGCACGGTGGTCAGGTTCGCCCGCGACCACCAGATCACCCAGATCGTGGTGGGGGCGACGCGCCGGAGCCGCTTCGAGGAGGTGAGCCGGGGGTCCGTTGTGCGCAAGATCCTCCGCTTCGCCGCCGAGTCGGGAATCGACGTGCATGTGATCGCGCGGCGCAATTCGCGCGAGGCTGACCGGGCCGAGCGATTAGAACACGATGGGGAGGTTCGCTGATGGTGATCGAAGTGCTCACGACTGACGAGGAACGGGTGGACTCGCTCGTCGATGAATTGCTCGAGGAATTCCCGCCCGCGTCGACGCCGGCGGTCGATTTCTTGGGCGAGCAGTTCGACCGGGGGCTCGCGTGGGTCCACTTCGAGCCGGGGAGTGGCGGCCTCGGGCTGAGCCCCAGCCTGCACCAGCGCATCGCCGCCCGCCTTGCTCAGGCGGGCGCGCCCAGCCCACCTGCTCGCAACCCCATCGGGTACGGCATGGTGGCCCCGACGCTGGCGGTCCACGGCACGGAGAAGCAAAAAGACCGCTACCTGCGCCCCCTGTTCACCGGCGAGGAGGTCTGGTGCCAGCTCTTCAGCGAGCCCGGTGCGGGGTCTGACGTCGCGAGCCTCGGCTCGCGGGCCGTCCGAGACGGTGACGAGTGGGTGGTCAACGGCCAGAAGGTCTGGACGACCGTGGCGCACCTGTCGGCCTTCGGCCTGCTGATCGCCCGCACCGACCCCGACCTGCCAAAGCACCAGGGCATGACCGCCTTCCTCGTCGACATGCATGCTCCCGGCGTCGACGTGCGGCCGCTCTACCAGATCACCGGCGAGGCGGAGTTCAACGAGATCTTCTTCACTGATGCCCACGTCGCGGACGACCAGCGCCTCGGTGGCGAGGGCGAGGGGTGGCGGGTGGCCCTCACCACCCTCATGAACGAGCGGGTGTCGATCGGCGGGAACGTGTCCCGGCGCGGCCATGGGCCGATCGGCGACGCCCTGCGCCTCTGGAAGGAGCGCTGGTCGGGCAACCACTCGCCGCACGCCATGGCCCTGCGGGACCGGCTGACGGAGTCGTGGGTCCGCAGCGAGGTGGCGCGACTCACCAACCAGCGGGCTTCGGACGCGAGGAAGATCGGCACGCCCGGGCCGGAGGGCTCGGTCGCCAAGCTCGCATTCGCCGAGGAGAACAAGCGCATCTACGACCTGTGCGTCGACCTGCTCGGGGCCGAGGGCATGTTGCACAGCTCGGACTACCCGAAGATACGGCCGCATGGGGTGGCGATCGGCACCACGGACATCCACAAAGCGTTCCTCCGGGCGCGTGCCAACTCGATCGAAGGGGGCACCTCGGAGGTCATGCGCAACATCTTGGGCGAGCGCGTCCTCGGGCTCCCCGGCGAGCCCCGGGTCGACAAGTCCGTCGCATGGAAGGACGTCCCCCGCAGCTAGGAGCGCTCCTCGGGTGCAGCGCGCTCGGTGGCGGCGCCACGCGCCTCGGCGAGTGCGACGGTCAGATCTCGGACCTCGGCTGCCCACCGGAGTTCGAGTGGGGTGTGGGCGCCCGGATTGGCGAGGATGGCGGCAGCGCCCATGTGCAGGCGCGCAAGCCGCCTGTCGTCCACCGGGCGGGCCGTCGTGCTGTCCCCGGGCTCCACGGGCTCAGGGTACCGGCTGGTCGGCGGAGCGTGGCGGGCACCTACGCTCGGGCACCATGACCGACATGTCCGTCGCCTCGCTCCAAGAGTTCCTCGACGGCGCCTTCCCCATCGACACGCCCTATGTGATCGAGGCTGTCGACGACGCCTCGATCGACGTCCGACTCGTCGTCGGCCCCGGGCACGGCCGCCCCGGCGACACGATCTCGGGCCCGTCGCTCATGGCCCTCGTCGACACCGCCGCGTGGCTGGCGATCCTCGCCCAGATCGGGCCGGTGGCCCTGGCGGTGACCACCAGCTTGCACATCGATTTCCTGCGCAAGCCGGAGCTGGTCGACGTGATCGCGCACGGCGAGCTGTTGAAGCTGGGCTCGCGCCTCGCCGTGGTGCACGTCACGATCCGCTCGGTCGCCGCCGAAGCCGTCGTGGCGAGCGCACAGGTGACGTACTCGATCCCGCCGCGATGACCCAGCTCATGGCCGACGGGCCGACGGCGCCTGGCTGCGGCCCCTATTGGTGCGTGGCAACATGAGGGGACTCTGGGGGGTGGCGCAATGAGCAACCGGGAACTGCCGGCGACGGTCGATATCGCAATAGTCGGGGCCGGGTTCTCCGGCCTGGGCATGGCCATTCGGCTCCGCCAGGCGGGGCGCTCGGACTTCGTGGTGCTGGAGAAGGGCGACGCCGTCGGGGGAACGTGGCGTGACAACTCCTATCCGGGTGCGGCCTGTGACATCCCGTCACATCTGTACTCGTTCTCCTTCGCGCCGAACCCCGAATGGACCCGCAAGTACTCGCCCCAGGCCGAGATCTACGAGTACCTGCGCCGCTGCGTCGCACGCTTCGGCATCGGCGAGCACATCTTCTACGGCCAGCAGGTCACCGGCGCCCGCTGGGACGAGGGAGCGGGCCGCTGGACCGTCGACACAGAGCACGGCTCGATCAGTGCGCGGGTCCTCGTGTGGGCGAGCGGGCCCTTGAGTCAGGCAAAGAAGCCAGACCTCCCGGGCCTCGGCGCCTTCGAGGGGCCGGTTTTCCACTCTGCGGAGTGGGACCACGGGGTCTCCCTCGCCGGCAGGCGGGTGGCGGTCGTCGGCACCGGTGCCTCCGCAATCCAGATCGTGCCGGCGATCGCCGGCGAGGTGGCCCACCTGAGCGTCTTCCAGCGCACCCCCCCGTGGATCATCCCGAGGAAGGACAAAAAGTTCGGAGGCCTGCAGCGGTGGCTGTTCACCCACGTCCCGGCCACCGCGAAGCTCGAACGGGCCCTCACCTACCTGCGACTCGAGTTTATCTTCGGCCCTGCCCTCTTCGGGCGCAACGCCAGGACCCTCGCCACCATCCGCGAGCGGGCGACCGAGCACCTCACCTCGGCGGTCACCGACCCCGCCCTCGTCGAGGTGCTCACGCCGGACTACGACCCGGGCTGCAAGCGCCTCCTCGTCTCTGACGACTACTACCCGGCACTCGTGCGCGACAACGTCGAGCTGGTGCCCAACGCAGTTGCTTCCTGCACCGCCGGGGGCGTCGTCGACACCGAGGGCGTCGAGCGACCGGTGGACGCCCTCGTGCTCGCCACCGGGTTCGAGGTGACCGACCCGGCCTTCGCCGGGATCATCGTGGGCCGGGGCGGCCGCTCGCTCGCCGACGAGTGGTCCAAGGGCATGCACGCCTATCTCGGCACCGCCGTCGAGGGCTTCCCCAATCTCTTCTTGATGGTCGGGCCCAACGCCGTCCTCGGGCACAACTCGGTCATCTACATGATCGAGTCGCAGCTCAACTACGTGCTCGACGCCTTGCGGTTCATGGACCGCCCGGGCATCGGCAGCGTGGAGGTCCGGACGCGGGTCGAAGAGGCGTTCCGCGAGGAGGTCGAGGCGGACTTCGCCCACTCGGTGTGGACAGAAGGCGGCTGCGGCAGCTGGTACCTCGACCGCTTCGGCCACAACACCACCCTGTGGCCGACCTACACCTACAAGTTCCGCGGCCGGACGCGGCGCTTCCACCCCGGCGACTACACCGTCGCCTCCCCGGCCCGTTCAGAAGAGCCGGTCGGGGCGACGGCGCGCTGAGGGTCGCCCGGGATTCAGGCGCCGAGGTTGGCGTCGAACCAAGCGAGGGTCCGGCGCCACCCGTCGCCTGCTGCCTGCTCGTTGAAGCTCGGCCGGTCATTGCAGTTGAACCCGTGCTCGGCGTCGGGGTAGCGCACGACCTCGGTCGCAACCGGTGCGTTCTTGGCGGCCTCGCGCAGCCCCTCGACGTCCTCGGCCGGTATGCCCTTGTCCTGGTCCCCGTAGAGCCCGAGCCAGGGTGTCTGCAGTGAGGGGGCGAGCTCGATGAGCGAGGGCAGACCGAAACGCCCTTCGCGCAACCCCCCGCCGTAGAAGGTGACCGCCGCACCGAGCGGGCGCAGGGTCGCTGCGTAGAACGAGACCGCACCGCCCATGCAGAAGCCGACGATGCCGGTCGCACCCGGTGCGACCCCGTCGGCGGCGAGGAAGTCGAGCGCGGCGTGCACGTCGGCGGTGATCCCCGCGGCGCTCAGCTGGCCCATGACCGGCCCGACCGCCGAGAAGTCGTCGTAGCCGAAGACCGGCGAGCCCTGCCGGTGGAAGAGGGCCGGGGCCAGCGCGCGCCACCCGGCGTCGGCGAGGCGCACCGTGATGCTCTCGATGTGGCTCGTGATGCCGAACGCCTCCTGGACGACCACCACCGCGCCGCGGCTCTGGCCCTCGGGTGTGGACTCGTAGGTGGGCATCGGACCGTCCTCGGTCTCGACGGTGATGTACTGGCTCGCCATGTGCTGTCCTTCCGGTCGCGGGTCTGCCCGGGCGGGCCCTTCACTTCTACCCCAGACGGACTCCGAGAAGCCCGTCGCCCCGCTCAGTCGAAGATCGGACTCTCGGTGCGGGTGCGCTTCAGCTCGTAGAAGCCCGGGGTGCCGGCGACCAGCACGACGCCGTCCCACAGCTTTGCGGCCGCCTCGCCCTTGGGCGCCGGGGTGACGACCGGGCCGAAGAAGGCGACGCCCTCCACATGGATCACCGGCGTGCCGACGTCCATGCCCACCGGGTCCATGCCGGCGTGGTGCGAGGCGCGGAGCGCCTCGTCGTACTCGGTGCTCGTCGCCGCCTCGATGAGCGATGCGGGCAGGCCCACCTCGGCCAGAGCGTCGGGGATGATGGCATCGTCGGTGCGCCCCCCGGGGTGGATGCGTGTGCCGAGAGCGGTGTAGAGCGGCAGGACCACTTCGGCGCCGTGCTGCTGCTCGGCAGCCACCACGACGCGGACCGGGCCCCAAGCCTTGGTCATGAGCTCCTTGTAGTGATCGGGGAGGTCGTCGCGGCCCTCATTGAGCACCGCCAGTGACATGACGTGCCAGCGCACGTCGATGGGCCGGACCTTCTCGACTTCGATCATCCAGCGCGAGGTCATCCAGGCCCACGGGCAGAGGGGGTCGAACCAGAAGTCCGCCACCGAGCGCTGCTCAGGTGCGGCGTCGACGTCGGTGTTCTCCAGTGTGCTGGTCATGTGCGTCTCCTCGCTCGTCTGTCTAGTTGCAACCCACAGGGCGCCCGAATCGTTCCCGGCGCACCTCCGTTGTGTCGATTCAGCCGCCCAGGTGGTGACGGGCGGCAGCCGTCACGACGTCGGCCACCGCCTCGGTGACGGCTTTTGCCGTCGGCACATGGAGGAATTCGTTCGGGGCGTGGGCATTGCAGGCCGGCCCGAAGACGCCGGTAGCCATGAACTGGACCTCGGGGAACCGGTGCCCGAGGTCGGCGAGGAAGGGGATGGAACCGCCCTCACCGCAGCTCGCCGGCGGCCGGCCGAACGCGGCCATCGAGGCCTGCTCCAGTGCAGCGGTGAGCCACGGCGCGGGCGCAGTGGTGGTCCACCCGTCACAGGGTGCTTCGATCTCCACGCTCACCGTGGCGCCCGAAGGGGGGTCCGCCGTGAGCGTGCGCACGATGGCGTCGGCTGCGGCACGGGCATCGCACGTCGGAGGCAGGCGCAAGGAGAGCTTGGCAGTCGTGGAGGGGCGCAGGACATTGCCCCCGTCGGCGACAGCCGGGATGCCGTCCATGCCGGTCACCGCCAGCGACGGGTACCACGACTGGCGGACAAGGCGGTCGGCGGGGTCCTTGCCGTCGAGGCGGAGGCCCTCGACCACCGGGAAGCCGGCGTCGACCGCCGGGCCGAGGTCGGCGGCGAGGGCCGCCAACGCCTGGCGCTGGTGCGCAGGGATCTCGGCGTGCAGCTCGTCGAGCACGATCTCGCCGGTCACTGGGTCCTCGATGCGGTCGAGGAGCTGGCGCAGGACCCGGAACGACGACGGCACCACCGCGCCGGCGAGCCCGCTGTGGAGCCCATGGGTCAGCACGTCCACCCGGACGCTGGCGACCACGTTGCCGCGCAGGGAGGACGTGAGCCACAGGCGTTCGTAGTCGAGGCAGCCGGTGTCGAGGCAGACGAGGAGCAGCGGTGCCCCGAGCCGCTCGCCCAGCGCGTCGAGGTGGGCGTTCAGGTCCGGGCTGCCACTCTCCTCGGACGCCTCGATGAGCACCAGGACGCGGCCGTGGGGCTCGCCGCCGCGCTCGATGGCCTCGAGGGCGGTCATGGCCGAGAAGACGGCGTAGCCGTCGTCCACCGTGCCCCGGCCGTAGAGGCGGTCGCCCTCGCGCACCGCCACGTACGGGCCGAGCCCCTGGCGCCACTCCCCGAGCGGCGGCTGCTTGTCCAGGTGGCCGTAGATGAGCACGGTGGAGTCGGCGAGCGCAGGGGCAGTCGCCGCCACCTCGACGAGGAGGAGCGGGGAGCGGCCCTCGAGCTCGAGCACCTCGACGCGGTGCGAGGCGAGCGGGCGCCGGGCGCACCACTCGCCGAGGAGCGCAGCGGCCCGCAGCAGCGCGCCGTTGGACTCCCAGGCGGCGTCGAAGGCGGGGGAGAGGCAGGGGATGGCCGTGTAGGCGGCGAGGGTGGGGAACACCTCGGTCTCGAACTGGTGGTCGACGAAGCTCGTGTGGCTGCTCACGGGCTCGACGCTACTGGGCGAAGCCCGCAGGACCACCGCCCCGGCGGGAAGCAGCTCGGCCCCCCTGGGGTTGAATGGGATCATGCGACTTTCGATTCTTGACCTCGCCACCGTCGGCACCGACACGACTCCGGCGGACGCCCTGGCGGCGACGACCGAGTTCGCCCGGGCGGCCGAGGCCCTCGGCTACCACCGCTTCTGGGTGGCCGAGCACCACGGGATGCCAGCCGTCGCCAGCGCCGCTCCCGCCGTGCTCATCGCCCACCTGGCGGCGGCCACCGACACCATCAGGGTGGGCTCGGGTGGTGTGATGCTGCCCAACCACGCCCCCCTCGTCATCGCCGAGCAGTTCGGCACCCTCGTCGCCCTTCACCCCGGACGCATCGACCTCGGTTTGGGTCGCGCGCCGGGGTCGGATCAGCGGACCGCGAGGGCACTGCGGCGGACCGGCGACGGCGACTCCTTCCCCGACGACGTGGTCGAGCTCCTCGGCTATTTCACCGGGGCACCCGGCCAGGTGCTGGCCATGCCCGCACGGGGCTACATGCCCGAGGTCTGGCTGCTCGGCTCGAGCCTGTTCAGCGCACAGCTTGCCGGCATGCTGGGCCTGCCGTTCTCCTTCGCCTACCACTTCGCCCCGCGCTATACCGAGCCTGCGCTCGCCGCGTACCGCTCGTCGTTCAGGCCCTCGTCGGTGCTGCGGGAGCCCTACGTGGCCCTCGGCGTGTCGGTGTTGTGCGCCCCGAGCGAGGAGGAGGCCCGCTACCTCGCCGCCCCGTCGGCGCTCTCCATGCTCCAGCTGCGACGCGGCGAGCTGCGCCCTCTCGCGACGCCTGAGGAGGCGGCCGGTTACACGTACACCGAGGCCGAGCGGGCCATCGTCGAGGAGGTGTCCTCGACGCACGTGATCGGCGACCCGACCCAGGTCCGAGCGGGCCTCGCCGAGCTCGTCGCTCGCCTCGACGTCGACGAGTTCATCGTCTCGACTCGCGTGCACCGGCTCGAGGACCGGGTGCGCTCGGCCGCCCTCGTCGGGGAGGCCATGGGACTCGCCCCGCTGCGCCCCGACGTCCTCGCCGGGGCCTGAGCCGCCTACGCCGAGGCCTCCATGCCCGGCGTCAGCTCGGCCTTGGCGTCGACGGCGCGCCAGCAGTACCAGGCGACGGCGGAGCGGTGGGGGCGGAAGGGCTCGCCCAGTGCCTCGAGCTCCTTTGGTGCGGGCAGCTCGTGGTGGCCGAATGCCAGCGCGAAGCCGGCGCGGACGCCGTAGTCGCCGGTCGGCCACACATCGGGACGGCCGAGGGTGCCCAGCAAGAACATCTGCGCCGTCCAGCGGCCGATGCCGCGCACCGCCACGAGGTGGTCGATGATCTCCTCGTCCCCGAGGCGCCCGATGCGCTCGAGCTGCACCTCGCCCGAGACCACCTTGGATGCCAGGTCGACGATCGCCGAGCTCTTCGCACGGCTGAGGCCGGCGGCGGCGAGCTGCTCGGGGCTGGCCGCCAGCACCGCCTCGGCGCGCACGTCCCCGCCCACGGCATCGACGAAGCGGCCGTGGATCACCGTGGCCGCTCGCCCCGCCAGCTGCTGGTAGGCGATCGAGCGCGCCAGGGCGGCGAAGCGCTCCGGTGCGGGCACTCGCCGGTGCGCCGGCGGGAGTCCGTAGCGCTCGACGAGCACGCCCATGCGCGGGTGCAGGGCACGCAACGCAGCGGGGGTCGGGCGCGAGGCCGGCAACGGCGTCTGCGGCTCAGCTGGCCGGGCTGACGGAGCTCATGTTGAAGTCCAGCACCCGGACGGCGGGCATCTCGGCCCTGTTCAGCCACTCGCCGAACTCGCGACCGAGCGTGCGCTCGCTCCGGCTCACGTCGACGGCACGGGCGAGCAGGTCGACCGGGCTCTCGTTGAAGCGGAAGTTGTTCACTGCGCCCACCACCTCGCCGTCTTCGACGAGGTAGACACCGTCGCGGGTGAGGCCGGTCTGGAGCATGGTGGCGGGGTCGACCTCTCGGATGTACCACAGGCACGTGAGCAGGAGCCCGCGTCCGGTGGCCGCCACGAGGTCCTCCACGTTCTGCGTCGTCCCGGGTAGCTCGAGGACCAGGTTGTCGATCGGTGGCGTGGCGGGCACGTCCGAGCGTGCGGCGCCCGCCCGGTGGTAGCGGAGGTGCTCGAGGCGCCCGCTCTCGATCCAGTCGGTGACCTCGAGCTCGAGGCCGTTGTCGAACACCGAGACGTCCGAGCCCGAGGTCCCCGTCGCCAGGAACGGCGCACACCCGAGGCCCGCTGCCCGGGGGTCGCTCCACAGGCGCAGCGGCAGGGGTGCGAGCACCTCGCCGACACGCGTACCGCCGTTCGGTCCCGAAAAGGCCGTACGGCCGTCCTCGGCGTCCTGCCCGGCGGCGGCGAAGTAGAGGGCGGCCATGAGGTCCGCCATGGCCGCCGGCGGCAGGATGGTCTCGTAGCGGCCTGCGGGCAGCTCCACCCGTCGGGCCGCCCAGCCGAGCTGGCGCACCAGCCGCTCCTCGGCGACGTCCACGCTGACGTCGGAGAAGTCCGCGGTGCCGCTGCCGGTCCACGTCGAGCGCGCGCCGCCGGCGCTGCGCGCCACCAGGTGCAGCGCGCCGGTCCCCTGCGCATGGCGCCGCCGCACGCCGCTGCTCGTCGCCAGGTAGGTGGTGGACAGCTGGTGCTCGGCGAACCCCGCAATGGTGCGCTCCGCCGCTTCGGCCCGTTCGAAAGTCCCACCCAGGTGGGAGAGGACGCCTTCGAGGACGAGCAGGTCCGTCCCGCCCGGTGCGAGGCCGTAGTCGTCGTCCACAGTGCCTTCGACGAGCTCGAAGGCGTCCTCGGCGGCCGGCGATGCGGCCGCGTCGGCCTCGGCCGCCGCCACCAACTCTGCGATGTCGACAGTGCCCCCGGCGCGCGCCGTGCCGGCCGCCGTGCCGCCGTCGACCGGAGCGAACGCGACGACGGTCACGCGGCGGTCTCGCCGCACACCGTTGGTCGTCATGGTGTTGTTGGCGAAGCGGACCTCGGCCTCGCTGATCTCTTCGACCAGGACGGCGCACTCGCCTTTGGCGCGAGCCATGGCCTCGTCGATCACCGCCTGTGCGGGAGCCATGGCCTCGGGGCGCAGCCGCGGGCTCATCGGCCGGACTCCGCCAGGGTGTTGAGCACGCGGACCCCTCTTACGAGCACCGAGGGGCAACCGTGGCTCACCGGGGCCACTTGGCCCGGCTGGCCCTTGCCGCAGTTGAACGCTCCGCCGAGCCGGTAGGTCGACCGCCCGCCGACGGCCTCCATGGCGCCCCAAAACTCGGTTGTCGAGGCCTGGTAGGCGACGTCTCGGACCTGTCCGGCCAACTTGCCGTCGACGATCCGGAAGAAGCGCTGGCCGGTGAACTGGAAGTTGTGTCGCTGCATGTCGATGGACCAACTCTTGTCGCCCTCGATGTACAGGCCGTTGCGCACGCCGGCTATCAGGTCGGCCGTCGTCGGCCCCTCGCCCTCGGCCGGCTGGAGGGAGACGTTGGCCATGCGCTGGATCGGGATGTGGAGGGGGGAGTCGGCGTAGGCGCACCCGTTCGAGCGGTCGAAGCCGGTGGCCGCGGCGATGGCCCGGTCGAGCTGGTAGCCGACCAGCGTGCCGTCTCGGACGAGGTCGAAGCTCTGCGCGGCGACGCCCTCGTGGTCGATGGCGACCGTCGCCAGCCCGTGGGGGGTGGTTCGGTCGCCCGTCACGTGCATGACCGGAGAGCCGTAGCGCAGGGTGCCGAGCTTGTCGAAGGTGGCGAACGAGGTGCCTGCGTACGCCGCCTCGTAGCCCATGGCCCGGTCGAGCTCGGTGGCGTGGCCGATCGACTCGTGGATCGTCAGCCACAGGTTGGTCGGGTCGATCACGAGGTCCATCTCGCCGCCCTCGACCGTCGGTGCTGCGATCTTCTCGGCCAGGAGCTCGGGCATGGCCGCGAGCTCGGTGGCCCAGTCCCACCCGTCGCCGCCCAGGTACTCCCAGCCCCGGCCGACGGGTGGGGCGAGGGTGCGCATGGTCTCGAAGCCGCCCCCCACCTCGTCGAGGGCGAGGGCTTCGACCTGGGGGTGGAGGCGGACCCGGCGCTGGGTGGCCACCGTGCCCGACAGGTCGGCGAAGTAGGTGTCCTCGGTGACGGCGAGGACCGATGCCATCGTGTGGGAGATAACGGGGGCGGCGAGGAGGCCCGCGCTCCACGCGGCGAGGAGCTCGACCTTGTCGACCAACGGCACCTCGACGGGATCGGTGTCGTACTCAGAGCGCCAGTCGACCTCGCCATGGGAGGGCTCCGGTGCGAGCTCCACGCGGGTGGTGGCGGCGAACGCGGTCACCCGGGCGGCGTTTACAGCCTGGTCGACGACGTGGCGCACCTCGTCGGTGGTAAGCGCCACGCTGGCGGCGAAGCCGATCGAGCCCTCGCGCACCACGCGCACGCCGACGCCAATCTCGGTGTCGTCGGCCGCCGACTCCAGTCGGGCGTCGCGGAGCCGGATCCATTGGCTGCGGATCCGCTCCACGCGCACTTCGGCGTGCGAGCAGCCGGCGTCTCTCGCCGCCGTGAGGGCCGTGTCACGGATCGCGGCGAGCAGGTCGTCATCGAAGATGTCGCTTGGGGTCCCCACGTGGGACACGCTACCAACGGTGCTGGCGCGCCTCGCCGTGCGCCGCTCAGAGGGTGGGCCGGCGTGGGTCCATGCCTGCGGCCCGGTAGACGTCGTCGATGACCGCCATGTTGGCGACGGCGTCGCCGGTGCCCGTCGGCACCGCCGAGCCGTCGCGCACCGCGGCGACGAAGGCGTCGAGCTGGAAGTCGTAGCTCGGCCGGCGCGACAGGTGCTCGACCCGGCGCCCCTCAGTGGTGCGCACCGCCAGGCGATGGCCGAGCTGGGGGACGAACGGGTTGAGCACCGCCAGGCGCCCGTCGGTGCCGCGCACGCCGGCTCGGATATCGACGAACGAGCGCGAGAACATGGAGCAGTGCATGGCACCGGTCGCCCCCGAGGGGAAGGTGAAGCGTGCCCGCATCGCCCGGTCGACACCCCGTCGGGTGAGCAGCGCGGTGGCGTCGTCGGTCGTGGGCTCGCCTCCGAGGAGGCGGAGCAGCGAGATGGGGTAGCACCCCACGTCCATGACGGCCCCCCCGGCCAGCTGGGGGTCGTAGCGGATGTCGCCCGGCTTCCAGATCGGTGCGGAGAACGACGACGTGACCTCGGTCAGCGTGCCGAGCTCACCAGATTCGACGATCGCCGCCACGCGGGTCGTGAGGGGGTGGTAGCGGTAGTGGAACGCCTCCATGACCACCCGGTCGGAGGCGTCGGCGACGGCAGCGACCTCGGCGGCCTCCTCGGCATTGGCGGCGAAGGGCTTCTCGCAGAGCACGTGCTTGCCCGCGGCGAGCGCGGCGAGCGTCCACCGGCCGTGGAGGCCGTTCGGCAGCGGGTTGTAGACAACGTCCACCTCGGGGTCCGCCACGAGCGCCTCGTAGCTTCCGAGGGCCCGGGGGATCCCCTGCGCAGCGGCAAAGGCCTGCGCCCGCTCGGGGTCTCGGGCAGCCACGGCCACGACGGCGGCTGCGCCGCCGCTGCGCCGAGCCGGCTTGATCAGGGCGCTCGGGGCGATGCTGGCGGCTCCAAGAATGCCGAATCGCAGTGGCTGCACCGAGGCGACCCTAGTGCTGGACCGAGGACCGCTGCCGGGTGGGCCGGCTCAGCGGAACTCCCTACGCCTCCCGCCCGTCGGGCGCAGGCCGACGCCGTGGACGGTGAGGTCGGAGTCTTCGATGTCGAAGAGGATGCGCACACCCTCGGCCCACAGCAGCCACATGTCGCGTCCCTTCTGTGGGGGAAGCCGCTCGGCCATCCATTCGATGTCGTCGAGGTCGAGCGCTTGGAGCCACTCGAGGGCACCGATCGCCCGTGGGCCGAGCGCGTCGAGCTGCTCCTGTGCGTGATTGGTCAGAATCACGGTGAACTCGCCCACGCCCCCACTCTAGGGAGCAGCGCCCGCCGACTGGTTGGCCCTTCGCCCTCTGTCGCCGCCGCCGGTCGAGCGGTACGCTCCGCGGCGAGGAGGGAGCCCCATGGCCGAAGAGCTGCGCCACGCCCACACGATCCGCCTGGCCGGCGTCCCTGACATCGACGCAGTGAGCTCGATGCTGGCCCGCAGCTTCGACGACGATCCCGTCTGGCGCTATGTGCTGCCCTCCGAGAGGCTCCGAGGCGGCGGCCTCGAGGCCTACATAGCCATTCAGCTGCGGACCGACTACCTCGCCTTCGGCTCGGTGTGGACGACGGACCGACTCGAGGGTGCGGCGCTGTGGGCGCCCCCGGGGAAGCCGATGCGCACGGGCCTGAGCGCCATCATCCCCATCCTGCCCCTGCTGCGCTACGCCGGCGCTCGCGGCGCGTGGCGCAGCATCGCCTTGCTCAGTGCGGTCGAAGAGCTGCACCCCAAGGTCCCCCACTGGTACCTGAGCGTGCTCGGGACCGACCCTCCCCATCAGCGCCGGGGCATCGCCTCCGCGCTGATGGCACCGGCGTTGCGACGGTGCGATGAAGGGGGATTCGGCGCGTACCTCGAGTCGTCGAAGGAGCGGAACCTCGCCTTCTACAACCGCCACGGCTTCGAGGTCACGAACGAGATCGCCAGGCGCGGCGCGCCGACGGTGTGGACGATGTGGCGAGAACCGCGTCCCGCCGAACCCTGAGTCGCCAGCTCCAGCTCCAGCTCCAGCCGCAGCCCCGAGCCCGAAGGTCCCGAGCGCCCGGGCGTGGCGCGCACCGGTGGCGCGCTCCGGTGATGTGGCCGTACCTCAGGCGGGAAGGTGGCAGACGGCCTCGACGTTGTTGCCCTCGGGGTCGCGCACGAAGGCGCCGTAGTAGTTGGGGTGGTACTCAGGCCACAGGCGCGGGGCGTACAGGACGTCAGCGCCAAAGGTGACGGCGGCCTCGAAGAAGGCGTCGACGGTCGAGCGATCGGGCGCTGCGAACGCCACGTGGATTTCCCGGAATCCCTCGCCAGTCGAGTTGGGGCCGATCCAGAACTCGGGCTTGCCGGCGACCCCGAAGCCGATGACCTCCCCGAAGTCCATGACTCGGCCGGCGCCGATGGCAGCGAGGACTTCGTCGTAGAAGGCGGCAGTGGTGCCGACGTCGGCACACTGGATCGAGACGTGGTCAAGCACGCGAACAGCCTTCCTGTCGGTTCCCCGCATTGAGGTGCCAGGACTGCTCTCTCACGGTCGTCGTCCCATGAAGGCCGCCAGCTCGTCGGCCGGGCACGACACCTCCGCCAGCTCGACTGGGGGCCCGAACGCGGCAATGCCGTCGGGCCCGCGTGCGGTGTCGGGGACCGCCGCTCGTGCGAAGGCGAGGAGCGATTCGGCGACGCCGGGGTCGAGGTCGGTGGACTGCCCGGTCGCCTTGGCGAGGTCCCAGCCGTGGACGAAGGTGTCGAGTGCTGCGATGCTGACGTAGACACCGCCGGGGAGATCGGCGAACGGGAGCCGCATGGCCCGGTCCATCACGCCTTTTTCGCTGAACGCCGCCACCGCATGTGCCGCGCCAGCGCGAAACGCCTCTCGGAAGTCGCCCGACGCGTAATCATGCGCCTGCGGCGTCGGCGCCAACCCCGTCTCGGCCGTCGTGGCGCAGAACTCCGTCGTCCCGACGATGTGGTCGATCAGAGCCCGCACGTCCCACGAGGCGCAGGGCGTGGGGTCGTCGAGGGTGTCGGGCGGCATGGCGTCGAGCACCGAAGCCGTCGAGGCGAACGCCTTACCGAGTAACTCTGCGCTCATTGGTACCTCCCTCTTTGGAACTGTACCGGGCCACCTTGAGGAGCGCTTGGGGTGTTGGTCAACATTCCCTCGGCGTGCTCGCGTAGGGTCCGATCCATGGACGGGAGAGCCGAAGGTGACGAGGGTTCGGTGTGGTGGACCGACGCAACATTGCGTTGGGTGATCATCGTCATCGAATACGCAATCGTTCTCAGCCTGCTCGTAGTCGCATCGATCGTGCTGGTGCGAAACGTGGTGGACTTTCTCAACAACTGGTCCGCCTATCCCGAGACTGTGGTCAGCGCCATCGACGGCATCTTGGTGGTCATCATCCTCCTCGACATCGCCCACACCGTGTTCGGCCACATGCGCACGTCGGTGTTTCCGGTGCGCCCTTTCCTCGTGATCGGCATCCTCGCCGGCGTGCGGGACATCTTGAGTGCGTCAGCCCGGCTGACGCTGAGCGGCACCCTCTCGAAGGCCGAGTTCAACGACACGTTGATCGCCCTCGGCGTCGGGGTGGGGGTGGTCGTGTTCCTCTTGTTCGGGCTCGTACTCCTGCGCTTCAGTGGCCACACCGACGAGGGGGAGAGGGAGGATCGTGGCGAAGGTGCAGTGCAGTGATCGAGCAAGAGGCTCCTTCGAGCGCACCTCTAACGCCGAATGACCGGTCCGGAGGGGTGGAGCCCTTCGGGGACCGTGTCGGGGTCCCGGATCACCGCCCGCAGGAGGTCCATCACCGCCCTCGACGGCGCCGAGGGGAGCCCTTGGCGGCGAACGGCGATGCCGACGCGCCGGCGTGGGAACCCTTCGAGGGCGAGCGGGACGAATCGATCGCGCAGATGGCGGGGGATGGCCGTCGCCGGGAGGATGGCGGGACCGTAGCCGTCGAAGGTCAACGAGGCGATCATCCTCACGCCGTCGAGCTCCATGGAAGGGCGCAGGGTGATGCCAGCGGGCTCTGCCGCAGCGTCGATCTCGTCTCGCAGTGCGGTGCCGGGCATGGGCAGGAGCAGGGACAGGTTGTCGAGCACCGACAGGGGGAGCGCCGCCGCCCCGTCGTCTCCCTTGCGTTCGGCCAGGGGATGGTCCATCGGCACCACCAGCATCAGGTCTTCCTCGAAGAGCGCCGCCGCGGAGAGCTCTTCGCTCGGGACCGGCAGCGTGACCACGGCGAGGTCGAGCTGGCCGGAGATGAGCTGGGGCTCGAGGCTGTTCGAGGTGCCGTCGGTGACGCGCAAGAGCACGCCCGGATGCTGCTCGCGCACCGCGGAGAAGAGCTGGGGCACGAGCCAGCGCCCCGTTGTGCCGATCATCCCGACCCGCACCGTCCCCGAGACGTCCTCGCGCATGGCGGCCACGTCGGAGACCATGGCCTCGAGCTCGCCCATCATGCGCCGGCCACGGCCAACCACCACCAGGCCCTCGGCGGTGAGCCGGCCCGAGGAACGCTCGACGAGGACGACGTCGAGTTCGCGCTCGAGTCGGGCCACGTGGGCGGACACATTCGACTGGACCGTGCCGATGGCGACGGCGGCAGCCGAGAAGCTGCCGTGGTCGGCGATGCCGATCAGTGCCTGGAGGTGCTTGAGGTCCAAAGGAGGTTCCGCCCTGCTGTCGAACCGATCGTGACTATCGGAGAAAAAGATAGCAAATATCTCCCCAAGCGTGTTGACAGATGAGGTGACGGCCGACACAATGGATGCAGGCCGCAGGAATTAGGAACCCCCCCTCCGTTTCCTAGCTGGTCCGTGTGAAGGGATCGCCTACCCCCCCTGGCGGTCCCTTCACCGCGTCCGGGCCCAAAATCGCCACGCTGACGAAGCCCGGGCGCACGGTTCGATTCGTCGGCACCGTGCCGGTAGCCTTCGGTCGTGGGCGCTGCTTTCATCGACCTCGACCGTACGCTGCTCCGCCACGCGAGCGGCAGGGTGCTCAACGCCGCGTTGGGCGCGCAAGGCGTGGTGGACCCGGAGCGGTCCCTCCCCGGCCAGGGGGTCCTCTATCGGGTCTATGACCGTTTCGGCGAGAACCTGGTGTCGATGGCCCTCGCCCGGGGGGCGGCGCGCGTCGCCAAGGGCTGGTCCCAGGCTGAGGTCCGAAAGGCCGCTGAACTGGCAGTGGGGGAGCTGCGTGCCCTCGTCGCCCCCTTTGCGTTCGACATCCTGGCGGAGCACCGCCGGGCGGGGCGCAAGCTGGTGCTCGCCACCACGACTCCCGAGGACATGGTGGCCGCCTTCGCTGAATCGATGGGCTTCGACGACATCATCGCCACCCGTTACCAGGTGGCCGACGGCCACTACACCGGTCGGATCACCGGTCGCTTCGTCTGGGGCACCGGCAAGCTCGCCGCCGTTCGGCGATGGGCCGAGGGGGAGGGCATCGACCTGGCGGACTGTCACGCATTCTCCGACAGCTTCTTCGACCTCCCGCTGCTCTCGAGCGTGGGGACCCCCCATGCGGTGAACCCCGATCCGCGCCTGCTGGTCGTGGCGACCGCCCGCCGCTGGCCGATCGAGCACTGGGACCGCCCGAGCGGGGTGCCGTCCGTGCTCGGGCTCGAGCCCCAGGACGCGCTCCGGCTCGTGGTGCGGCCCGAGGCTTTCCCCTACGCCCGCTTCGAGATCGAGGGCCTGGAGATCGTGCCCGAGAGCGGTCCGGTCCTGCTGGCGGCCAATCACCGGAGCTATTTCGACGTCGTGGCCCTGGCGCTGGTCGCCGCTCGGCTGGGACGCCCGGTCCGCTTTCTCGGCAAGAAGGAGCTTTTCGAGCCCGCCCCGCTCGGTTGGGTGGCGCGTGCAATCGGCGGGATCCGCGTCGACCGGGGCAGCGGGTCGGACCGGCCCCTGCGCGAGGCCGAGGCGGCACTGCGGGCCGGCGAGATCGTGGTCGTCCTACCCCAGGGCACCATCCCGCGAGGTCCCGCCTTCTTCGACCCGGTGCTGCACGGCAAGACCGGCACGGCGCGCATCGCCGCGGCGACGGGGGCGACCGTCGTGCCAATCGGCATCTGGGGCACCGAACACGTGTGGCCACGCTCCGCGAGGGGTCCCGACGTGCTCAACGTCCTGCACCCGCCCGACGTGCGGATCGCTGTCGGGCCGCCGGTCGAGCTCGGTCATGTCGACGCAATCGCCGACACGTCGATGCTGATGGCGGCCATCTCGGCCCTTCTGCCTCCTGACGCGCACCGGGTGCGCGAACCGAGTGCCGAGGAACTGGCCCGCACCTACCCTCCGGGCAAGGCGCCGGCCGACCCATCCCGCGCCGCCGGGTGAGGGAGCAATCGTGAGGGCTCGGGCGTCGCTGCGCGCCCGGGCGGCGGCGAGCGCCGCCGTCGCGGTGAACTGGGCGTCGCGCCGAGCGGGGCTCGGTAGCGGTACCGTGGCGGGCGGCCGAGCGGGGCTCGTCGTCGACCCCCACCTCGTCGAGAAGCTCTGCGTCGGGCGACCGGTCGCCCTGGTGAGCGGGACCAACGGCAAGACGACGACCACGGCGCTGCTCGCCGGTGCGCTCGGCGCCGGGCTCGGCGGCGGGGTGGTGACCAACGCCACCGGCTCGAACATGCCCGCGGGCCACGCAGCGGCCCTGGCGGCCGGCGGGCGCACCGGCCCTGTTGTCTTGGAGGTCGACGAGGCGTACCTCCCGGCCGAAGTGGCAAGTCTCGAACCGACGTGCGCGGTGCTCCTCAACTTGTCCCGCGACCAGCTGGACCGGACCAGTGAGGTCCGCATGCTGGCGAACCGCTGGCGCGTGGCCTTCGCCGGGGGAGCACCGGTCGACCTCGTGGCCAACGCGGACGACCCTCTGGTGGTGTGGGCCGCCGGGCAGGCCGAGCGGGTCCACTGGATCGGGGCCGGGCTGGGCTGGCGCAACGACGCCGTCGGGTGCCCGAGCTGTGGCGAACAGGTGACGTTCGCCGACGCCTTCGGGGCGGGGGGCTGGTCGTGCGTGTGCGGGTTCGCCCGCCCGGCGCTCGAGGCCTGGCTGGAGGAGGCGGCTGACGGAGGGTCGCTCGCCTGCTTCGCCGATGGTCGGCGCCTTGTCGTCGACCTTGAGCTGCCCGGTCGCTTCAATCGGGCCAACGCCCTCATGGCGGCCGTGGCCGCCAGTTCGATGGGGGTGGGCGCCGACGAGGCGCTCGGGGCAATGGCTCAGGTGCCGAGCGTGGCGGGGCGCTTCACCGTGGGAGAGATCGCCGGCTCGCCCACTCGCCTGATGCTCGCCAAGAACCCGGCGGGCTGGTCCGAGTTGCTGGATCTCGTCGGGGGTGGGACCGCGCCCGTCGTGGTGGCCATCAATGCCCGCACCGCGGACGGGAAGGACCCCTCGTGGCTCTGGGACGTCGAGTTCGAGGCCTTGGCCGGCAGGACGGTGGTGGCCACCGGGGAGCGGGCGCGCGACCTGGCGGTGCGGCTCCGCTACGCCGGCGTGGACCACGCCACCGTCGACGACCCGCGCGCGGCCGTGGCCTTCGCAGCGCTAGAGGACGGCCGGACGGCTGCACCGGTGGAGTTCATCGGCAATTACACGGCGTTCCATGACCTGCTGGACCACGCCCGGTGAGCACCGGTCTGCGCATCGTGGTGGTGTACCCGGACCTGCTCGGCACCTACGGCGACGGCGGCAACGGGCTCGTGCTGGCGCGCCGCGCGGAGTGGCGCGGGATCAAGGCATCCCTCCACCAGGCGCTCTCGGCCGACCCGGTGCCCATGGGCGACCTCTACTGCCTGGGCGGCGGCGAGGACGGCCCCCAGGTGCGCGCCGCCGCGGCCCTCCGACAGGACGGCACCCTGGTGGGTGCCGTCGAGCGGGGTGCGGCCGTGCTCGCCGTGTGCGCCGGCTTCCAGATCGTCGGCACCACGTTCCCCGATGCGAACGGCAGCGGCCGCGCCGGCCTCGGCCTGCTCGACGTCTCGACGGTCAAGGGCACGGGGCCGCGCGCGGTCGGCGAGGTCGTCGCCGACATCACCGCGGCGGGTGCCGGTCCTCTGCCGACGTTGAGCGGCTTCGAGAACCATGCGGGCGTCACCCGCGTCGGGCCCGGTGCCGAGCCGCTCGCGACCGTCCGCCGGGGCATCGGCAACGGCGGGGGTGACGCCAGCGAGGGGGCGGTGGCGGGGAAGGTGCTCGGCACCTATCTCCACGGCCCCGTGCTCGCCCGCAACCCGGCCCTCGCCGACCTCCTCTTGGGCTGGGCGACCGGCGGGCAGCTCGTACCGCTCGATGACCACGAAGAGGCAGCCCTCCGTCAGGAGCGGCTGGCGGTCGGCCGTCGCTCGCCGTCGGGCATGGCGCGGACCCGGCGCCGGATCAGCCGAGCGCTGCGGCGCTAGTGCGAAGCGCCTAGCGGGGCGGCCAGGGCTTGGCGCCGCCGCCCAGGGCCTGTCCGGGGCCGGGCCCAAGGGCCCACGAGCGACGCCAGGGGGCGGCGACCGGGCCGGCGGGGTCGGGGGCCGTCCCCTCAGCCTGCTGCCGGCGGGCGGTCCACCAGTCCGACGCTGCCTCGTGGCCGAGCAGGGCGACACTCGACTCGATGCGGGCGCCGAAGCGGCGAGCGTCCTCGCCCTCGGCGGGGGAGAGGGGCCGCCCGAACAGGATCGTGACCGGCGAGCGCCGGAACGCTCCCCCCCTGCGGTCCTCCGTCCCTGAGCCGCCCGGGGGGCGTCCGGGTCGCGTTGGCGACTTGCCGAGCACGTTGCGGGTGCCGTCGATGTAGACCGGTACGACCGGGGCGCCCGTGCGCCGGGAGAGGTAGGCGGCGCCGCCACGGAACGGGTGCGTCCAGCCGTCGGGCGAACGGCCGCCCTCGGGGAAGATGATCAGGTTCCAGTCGTCTTCGAGCAGCTCGGCGGCAGCGTCCGCCGATCGCCGGTTCACCCGGGACCGGTCGATGGGGATCGCACCGAGGGCGAAGGACCAGATCGCGGCCTTCCACGTCCGGTCGAAGAAGAAGTCCGACGCGGCCGCCACCACGGTGCGGTGCCGGAACTCCACCGGCAGGGCGGTGAGGAGCAGCGGGGTGTCGACGTGGCTGGCGTGGTTGGCGGCGAAGATGAACGGGCCCTTGTGGGTGCGCAGCTCCTCGAGGCCGATTGAGGTGGTCGGGATGGCGGCTGCAGCGAGGGGCCGGGCCACGTTGTCGAGCACCATGGCGCGCAGCAGGCGCACGGGGTAGCGGCGGGACCATTCGTTGTCGAAGTCGAGGCCGGTCCGGCGCTTCGGGGCCGGCCGCTCGATGCTGTCGGGCCACGTCGGCGCGCCGAGCGGAAAGCGTGCCCGCCCGATGCGCGCGAGGAGGTCGGGCCCCTTCAACGGACGTCGGCCATCATGATGGGCGGGTTGTGCAGGTGGGTGAGCGTCGGGGAGGGGCCGACCACGTCACGTGCCATCTCGAGTGCGTCGTCGAGGGTGCTGGCGGGGGAGAAGCCGAGGCGGCGCACTGCCTTCTGGTCGCCGCCGACGATGATCACGCGGCCGAGGTGCTCGAGTGCGTGCGCGCACCAATACCACATGTAGAAGGGGTGCACCCCGTGGTAGGCGTGGCCGGTGCGGTACAGATGGATGTACCACGGGTCGTTGGCGTAGGAGGCCTCGAACTGCTTGTGCATGAGCACCGGGTCGGTGGTTTCGGCGAGCACCTGCTCGAAGAAGTCGATGTAGCTCGGGTGGAAGGCCGGGTCGAACTCCCACGGCGTCGGGTGCTTCAAGATGAGGACGCCGCCCTCGCGCACCAGCGGCTTGTTGCGGTAGAGGTTGAAGAAGTAGCCGAGCCCGAGGCAGGCCACGAGGATCGGGTTCATGATCGAGTTCACGTTGTACGGGCAGATGTAGGGGAGCCCCATCGTCAGGATGTCGGTCTGGCCCTCGACTTCCACGCCCTGCTGCTCCCAGACGTTGGCGGTGGTGATGGCGTGGACGGCCTCGACTTCGCCCGCCTGCACCGAGGTCATGGCGTGTGGCGCCTTGATGGAGTGGAAGAGGCGGCGCTTGTAGCGCGTCGGCGCCCCCGCGAGGGCCGCCGACGAGGCGGCGAAGGTGGCACGGTCGCGCACGTTCCACTCCCACTCGCGCTTTTGGAGGAAGGCGAACTGGCTCGGGAAGGTGTCGGTGTTCAGCGTGGTCTCGATCTGGAAGACCTTCACGCCGCTCTCGGCGATGAGCCGGCCCATGCGCCAGTTCGAGGTGTGCAGCTCGGAGGCCGGCGCGTCCATGAACGAGCGGCTGTGGCGCATGGTCTGGGGGTTGTGGTGGTGCCGGAGGCTCTTGTAGCTGGCGAGCCCCGTGGCCACGCTCTTGTGGCCGCCGTCCATGGCCACGAGGTTGATGTTGACGTAGACAAGCAGGTCCGAGGTCGCGGCCCGCTTGTTGATCTCGACGTCCTCGCCTTCATCGGTCTGGCCGATGTAGAGGAGGTTCTCGGGGTCTTCGGCGTCGTGCTGGGTGAGCAGGCCGTGGGGAGCGAAGGCGTCGTAGACCCGGTCCCCGAGCGCGTGGCGCAGCTCGGGCTCGGTCATGCGCCGGTGCAGGGCGAGGGCCGCCACGAGCACGACGTCGTCCACGCCGGCCGCCGCCGCCATCTCGAGGACCTCTTCGATCACCATCTGGCGGATGTCGGGGGACTCCATCGGCGGCAGGGGGAGCGAGATGTCGTCGAAGCAGATGGTGAGCTTCATGCCGGCGCGCAGCAGCGACGGCAGCGGTGCCGAGTCACCGTAGGGGTTGTTGAGAGCGTGGCGGATGGCGCCGATCGGGTCCTCGAGGGCGTCGATGGGCTCGGGCGCGTAGATCACCCTGCTGCCTTCGGGGAGCCGCTCGAGCCCGTAGCCCTCACCGTTCCAGAACAGCGTCGGTGGTGTCGAGCGGTCAACCTCGAGGACGAATCCGGGCCTGCGGCTCATGTTGTCGGTCCTTTCGTGGTGCCCCGACGCGCCGAGCGCAGGTCGAAGGCGATCTTGACGGCGCCCCGCCGGCCGGCGGCACCGGCGTGGGCGAGGGCCTCCTCGAAACGCTCGATCGGGTAGGTGGCAGAGACGAGGCGCCCGGTCCCGAGGGCGGCGGCCGCCTCGAAGGCGAGGTCGAATGTCCGCACCGAGGTGGGGCCGTGCTCGCCGCGGACCTTCTCGGTCCCGTAGGCATAGGCGCCGACCAGGGCGACCTCGCGGTGCCAGAGGGCGGCGAGGTCGAGGTGCAACCGGCCGGGCATGCCCACCAACACGACCCGGCCCCGCGGGCGCACCATGTCGAGCGCGGCCTCGATCGATGCGGCGCTCCCGACGCAGTCAAAGACGATGTCCGCCCCGCCGGTCAAGCGCTCGGCACCCACGGCACTCGCCCCGAGGGCGAGTGAGCGGCTGCGGCGTCGCACGGCTCGCGCGAGCTGCTCGGCGTCGAGGGCCCCGGTCGCACCGAACCGCTCGGCCCAGCGCCGCTGGTGGACGTAGCGTGCCCCGACCAGCAGGGAAGCCGGCGTGGCCATGGCGCCGGTGGAAGAGAGGTGGCCTGCGGCTGCGGTGACGAGCAGGCCCAGCGTGCCGGCCCCGATGACCGCCACCACGTCGCCGTCGTCGATCCCCGCCCCGAGCACCGCGTGGATGGCACAGGCCAACGGCTCGACGGTGACGGCGTCCTCGTCGCTCATGGCCTCGGGGACGAGGTGGAGCTGGCTCTCGTGAGCGGCGATCCCGGCCGCTGACCAGCCACCCCCGGTGTCACAGCAGAACCCTGTCTGGAGGCCCGGGCTCAGGTGTCCGAACGCCACGTGCTCGCAGTCGCCGGTGCGGCCTGTCGCGCAGGCGGCGCAACGGGGCTCGATGCCACGCGCCACGCAGCCGAGGACCGGCTCGAGCACCACGCGGCTCTCCGCCGCCGCCACCGATCCCTGCGCGGTGCGGCCCGGCTCGTCCATCGTGGCGACCACCTCATGGCCCGGGACGAAGGGGAAGCTGACGAGCGCTTCGAAATAGCGCGAGGTCCGCCCGTCGATCGTGGAGAGGTCCGAGCCGCAGATGCCCGAAAGGCGCGGGTGCACGAGCGACCAGTCCGCGCCGGGGAGCTCGGGTGTCGCTCCCTCGACGAGGCGGAGCGGTCCGATGCCAGCGCCTCGCCCGGACCCGAGGACCGCAGCCAACCGGGCGGCGGCGAAGCGGGGCAGGCTGCGCTCGATCTCGAGGCTCTTCATGCCCTGTGCTTCCTCGAGCGCCCTGCACCGGCGCTCTCGAGCGGGCCGATGGGCAGCATGCGCTGCGAGCCGCCGGCGGCCTTGTCCCAGTGCTCCACGTGCCACCCGCGCCGCCGTGCGATGCCCGCCAGACGCGACTCGGGATTGACGGCGACGGGGAAGCCGACGGCCTCGAGCATGGCGAGGTCACTGGCCGAGTCGGCGTAGGCGATCGACTCCTCGAGCGAGAGACCGTGCGCATCGGCGTAGTCGGCGAGCACGAGGGCGCGCGCCTCGCCGATTGGGGGCAGCTCGGCCATGCGTCCTGTGAAGTGGTCGCCGTTGCGCCCGAGGCTCGCACAGATGATGTCGTCGAAGAGCGGGCGAAGAGGGGCGACGACGACGTCGAGCGCACCGGTGATCAAGAGGGTCCTGTGGCCGAGGCGGCGGTGCTCGCGGACCCGGGCGAAGCCGGCGGGGAAGGATCGGGGGAGCAGCTGCTGGTTGAACAGCTCCCATGCGTCGGCCTCGAGCTGGGCGATCGGTGCACCGTCGTATCGACGGTAGAACGAGCTCAGGAAATCGCCCCGATCCCGCCGGTCGAGCGCGAGCAGCGAGGGGGCGTCGCGCAGGAGCTCGGCGACGAAGCGGGCGCGCTCGGCGGCACCGAGGTGTCGGCTGGCCAGCCAGGCGTAGGTGTCGACCACGTTCGAGGCGATGAGCGTGTGCTCGAGGTCGAACGCCGCCAGGTGCCGCTCGGGGGCGAGGATGGCCCGGCGGGCTCGGTCCGGGCGGTTCTCGACAACCGAGCGCCCCGGGGTGGTGCGCACCCGGGCGTGCACGACCACCGAAGGCAGGTGGACGACGGGGACGTAGTGGTCCCAGTCGATCACGCCGGGGTCGAAGCAGAAGGTCTTCCGGTCATGCTCGTCGAGCGTGGCCCACAGGCGGAGGAGGTGGTCGACCCGGTAGCGGGCGTCGGTCTCGGAGTAGGCGCCGTAGAGCTGCACATAGCCGAGCGCCCGCTTGGCCACCGCCTGGCGGTCCTCGAGGCGTGCCGCGAAATCCGCCTGGCGGCCCCGCAGGGGCAGGGCGGACATGAGGCGCTCGGCGCCGTCCATCAGCTGTGTCGCCCGCTCGAGCTGGCGTTGGACCCGGCCACGGCCGGGGAAGGACCAGGCCGGGACGCTGATGGGCTGGCCGCGGTCGTCGTAGAGGGGGTGGGCGGTGAACCAACCCTGGACCATCTCGACGAGGTGCCCGTAGACGAGCGGGTTGGCCACCCCCGAGGCCACTTGGTACACCGAGGGCCCCTCGTCGGCGGGCCCGGCGGCGGCGACGGCCACAATGGCGGCGACGACCATGTCGACGGGGATGACGTCGACGATGCCCTCGGGGACACCGGGGAACTCCGCCAGCAGCCCGCGCGCGTACGAGACGATGATCGGCTCGGCCATGCGGAAGCCACGGATCCACCCCGGGACGGGCTCGCTCAACGCGGACTCGATGATCGAGGGCCGGACGATGGTGAGCGGTAGGGCGTCGGCGGCGGGGGCGGTGCCGATCCCGTGCTGGGCGACGAGCGCCTGCTCGCCGAGCGCCTTGGTGAAGGGGTAGGCGTCGGGCCAGCCGAGGGCCTGGGCCCGTGCGGTCCCGCCGTCGACCAGCTGGCGCTTCACCCAATCCTCTCTGATCTTCTCGGCCCGGGTGGCGAGGAGATGCTCACCCGCACCGCCGAGTTCGCTGCGGGCCTTCTTGGTGAAACGGGCCAGCTGCTCGGGCCGGCGCGACTCGGACTGGAGGTCGGCGCGAAGGCGGCGTGCCGAATCGACCTCGGCGCGCCAGTCGGCGTCGATGGTGAAGCGGTTCTCCGAGAGCAGTTCCTCTCTGGCCTCGCCCTGGTGCGTGCTCGCCACGTACGCCGTCGACACGGCGATCAGGTGTGCGGGGCCGCTGCCCCCCTCCCTGGCGGCCTCCTCTCGTGCCCGGACGACCGCCGCGGCCACCCGAGAGGGCCCGAGCATGTTGATCTCGACCGCTTGATCGAGTGGGGCATCGAAGCTGACGGTTGCTGCCGAGTGGATGGCGATGTCACAGCGCGCGAGCTCGGCGCGTCCTTTCTCGTCGAGCCCGAGCCCGTCGCGGGCGACGTCACCAGCCACCGAGGTGATGCGGGCGCTCACCTCGGCGTCGAAGCGATCCCCGAGTTCAGCCCGCAGGCGGTCGAAGCAGTCGTTCTTCAGGATCTCGCGGGCGGTGCGCTGGGTCGGGCTCGCACGCCGGCCCGGTCGGACCAGGAGCACGAGCTGTACGTCGGGCACGGTGCGCAGCAGTCGCTCCACCAGCGCGGTCCCGAGGAAGCCGGTGCTCCCGGTGATGAAGATCCGCTTGCCGGCCAGGGAGGCCTGGATGCCCATCCGCTCTGTCTACCATCTGGTAGGCAAATCTGTCTAGCATGGTCGCCGTGGCCGTCGACACCCCCGAGCGCATCCTCGACGCCGCCCTGGTGGAGTTCGGCGGCCGCGGGTACGAGGCCACCTCACTCGACGCGCTTGCCGCCTCGCTCGGGGTACGCAAGCAGACCATCTTGTACTGGTTCCCGAGCAAAGAGGCGGTGCTCCAGGCGGTCATCGAGCGGAGCGCCGGTGAGCTCGCCGAGGCCATGCAGGCGGCCCTTGAGGGGGCGGGGGAGGGCTTCGAGCGCATCGAGGCGGTGGTGCGCTCGGTCTTCCGACTCGCCGCCCGGCGCCCCGAGCTCCTCGGGCTGCTGCGCGAGTCGGCCCGCCTCGGACCGCCGGCGGCGACGTGGATGACCGTCGCCCTCGACCCGCTCGTCCAGCGGGCCTCGAGCTTCCTCGAGGCGGAGATGGATGCGGGGCGCATGCGGCGCCACGACCCTCGCCTCTTGCTGCTCGCCATCTACTCGACGGTGATCGGCATGGTCACCGAGGTCGAGGTCCTCCGGGCACTCGGTGAAGAACCAAGTGCCCGCTCGCTCGTCCGCCGGCGCGCTGACGTCCTCGCCCTGTTGCGCTCGGCGCTGCTGATCGACGACGACTCGGGGGCGGACAGACCGTCTACGGCTTCTTCTTGAGCTCACCCTTCGGGGTGTAGCGCTTGTTCGACGTGGGCGGTTTGCGGGTGTCGTCATCGAGCGCATCGCGCTTCTTCTTGTTGCGCGCCGGCGTGCTGCTCGAGCCCTTGCCCACGCCCCGGGCCGCAGCCACGTCCTTTGCGTTCGGTGAGCCGTAGCGCTGGACCCGGAAGGCCCGCATGACCAACCAGCCGCCGGCACCCACGAAGAGGATGCCAAGGATGCTCCCCGTCAGGGCCTCGACGGCGAGGCCGGACATCAGCAGGGCGAAAGCGACCACCGAGCGACGGCCGATCTTGACCGCAACGGCTACGAAGACGGCGAAGAAGACGACCACCATGAGGTAGAGCACCCAGTGGCCGCGCGAGTAGACGAGGTTGGCGGTGCAGTCGTTGACACCCTTGACGACGATCTTCGTGTAGAACTGCGGGCACGAGTTCCCGACCCGCTTCTCGGTGTGGACGACCGGCTTGTTGGGATTGTCGATGAAGGGGACGAAGGCGAGGATCCCGACGATGGCGATCAGCGCGGCGCCGAGATAGCCGACCTTGCGCTCGAGGGGGTCGACCTGGCGGACGGCCGCGGCCTTCTCCTGCTCGGTGGGCTCGCGCTCGTCGGCTGTCTCGGCCTTGGGCTTGGGCGGGCGGAAGAGGCTGGCCGACGCCCGGTCCCACATCCCGCCGATACCGGCTCGCGGTTCTGGCGGGGTGGAGTCGGGACCGTTGGCTGCCATAGGGAGGACAGGCTACCGGGCCGGGATGAGGGCAGGAAACGGCGCCGTGGCTCAGGGCGGCGCCGACAGGCCCCCGGTTGGGCTCAGGAGGGGTTCCAGGACCAGTCGGTGATGGCGGGATCGTCCTCCCCGTGCTCGCGCGTGTAGCGGCGGGCGTCCAGCCTGGCATCGACCATCTCCTGGCGCAGCCCGGCGGTGCGCTCACCGAGGTGCTCGACCCGGTCCAGCACGTCGATGACCAGGTGGAAGCGGTCGAGATCGTTCATCATCACCATGTCGAAGGGGGTGGTCGTTGTCCCTTCTTCCTTGTACCCGCGCACGTGGATGTTGTGGTGGTTGTGGCGCCGGTACGTGAGCCGGTGAACGAGCCAGGGGTACCCGTGGTAGGCGAAGATCACGTGCTGGCTCGAGGTGAAGAGCGAGTCGAACTCCCGGTCCGACAGCCCGTGCGGGTGCTCGGTCTCGGGCTGGAGGCGCATCAAGTCAACCACGTTGATCACCCGGACCTTCAAGTCGGGGAGCCTCCGGCGCAAGATCTCGACTGCAGCCAGGGTCTCGAGGGTGGGGATGTCCCCGCAGCACGCCATGACCACGTCGGGGGCGCCGCCTTCGTCATTGGAGGCGAACTCCCAGATGCCGAGGCCCCTCGTGCAGTGGTCGATCGCCTGGTCCATGGTGAGCCAGTTGTGCTCTGGCTGCTTTCCGGCGACCACTACGTTCACGTAGTCACGGCTCCGCAGGCAGTGGTCCGCCACCGAGAGCAGGCAATTCGCATCGGGTGGCAGGTAGACGCGGACAACCGAGGCCTTCTTGTTCACCACGACGTCGATGAACCCCGGGTCCTGGTGCGTGAAGCCGTTGTGGTCCTGGCGCCAGACGTGGCTCGAGAGCAGGTAGTTGAAAGAGGCGACCGGCGCACGCCACGGGATCTGCTGACTCACCTCGAGCCACTTGGCGTACTGGTTGAACTGGGAGTCGACGATGTGGACGAATGCCTCGTAACAGTTGAACAGCCCGTGGCGTCCGGTGAGGAGGTACCCCTCGAGCCAGCCCTGGCAGAGCTGCTCGGAGAGGACCTCGACCACCCGCCCGTCGGGGTCGAGGTGGTCGTCGCCGGCGACGGTCTCGGCGTCCCACGCCCGGTCGGTGACCTCGAAGACCGCGCCCAGTCGGTTCGACGCCGTCTCGTCGGGCCCGAACAAGCGGAAGGTCTCGGGATTGCGCACGATCACGTCACGCAAGAACGTGCCGAGCACCCGCGTCGCCTCGGCGCGGGTCCGCCCCGGCGACGGCACCTCGATCGCGTACTCGCGGAAATCGGGGAGTTCGAGCTGCTTCAGCAGCAGGCCACCGTTGGCGTGGGGGTTGTCACTCATCCGGCGGGGGCCCCTCGGGGCGATGGACACGAGCTGCTCGACAGGCCGCCCGTCCTGGTCGAAGAGGTCCTCGGGCCGGTAGCTGCGCATCCAGCTCTCGAGCAGGGCGAGGTGCTCGGGATTCGTGCGGACGGCGTCGAGCGGCACCTGATGCGCCCGGAAGGTCCCTTCGATTTGGATACCGTCGACGATCTTCGGGCCTGTCCAACCCTTGGGCGTGCGCAGGATGAGCATCGGCCAGGCCGGCCGGCTCCGGTCGCCGCCTCGGGCGTTCGCCCGGATCGCCTCGATCTCTTCGATGATGAGGTCCATGGTCGCCGCCATGCGCTGGTGCACGGCCATGGGCTCCTCCCCGTCGAAGCCGCCCTCGACGACGTAGGGGTGGTAGCCGTAGCCCTCGAAGAGTGAGAGCAGCTCTCCGGGGTCGATGCGGGCCAGCACGGTGGGGTTGGCAATCTTGTAACCGTTCAGGTGCAGGATCGGCAGCACTGCACCGTCGCGCGCGGCGTTGGCGAACTTGTTCGCGTGCCAGCTTGTGGCCAGCGTGCCCGTCTCGGCCTCCCCGTCGCCGATCACGCAGGCGACCAGCAGGTTGGGGTTGTCGAAGGCGGCACCGTAGGCGTGTGCCAGCGAGTACCCGAGCTCGCCGCCCTCGTTGATCGATCCGGGCGTCTCTGGCGCTGCGTGGCTTGGGATGCCCCCGGGGAAGGAGAACTGCCGGAACAGGCGCTGCATGCCCTCGCCGTCTCTCGTGACGTGGGGGTAGCGCTCCGAGTAGGTGCCCTCGAGCCAGGTGTTGGCGACCATCGCCGGCCCTCCGTGGCCGGGACCACAGATGAAGATGGTGTCGAGGTCCCCGGCGTTGATCACCCGATTGAGGTGGGCGTAGACGAGGTTCAGCCCGGGGCTGGTCCCCCAGTGGCCGAGGAGGCGGGGCTTGATGTGCTCGGGGGTGAGCGGTTCGCGCAGCAGCGGATTGTCGAGCAGATAGATCTGCCCGACAGCCAGGTAGTTCGCGGCCCGGAACCAGGCGTCGAGATCTTCGAGGCCAGGGACGTCGGCTTCGTGTGCTCGCTCGGACAACGTGGTCATCGATGCAACTCTCCCGTCGGATCCGCCGTCGTCGAACCATTGCCCAGTTCCCTGCCCACGGCAACCGAAATCTCCGTGAATACCCCTGGATCGGCCGGGTTTGGGGCATGGTTGGGACGTGCGGGTCATGGTCATCAACCGAGGATCGTCCAGCTTGAAGGTGAGCTTGGTGGCCGAGGGGGCCGAGGAGCTGCGCCGCCAGTCCCACGACACCGGCCCCGGCGCCATCACCGGGATGCTCGCCGCATTCTTGGAGGAGGCGGGAGCCGTCGACGCGGTCGGCCACCGGATCGTCCACGGCGGAGCTGCCTTCACCGACGCGGTCGTCATCGACGAGTCCACCGAGGAGGCGCTCGCAACGCTCGCCGACTTCGCGCCGCTCCACAATCCGGCCAGCCTCGGCGTCGTGCGACAGCTGCGGGCGCTCGCCCCCCGACTCACCCAGGTGGCCTGTTTCGACACCTCGTTCCACGCCACACTGCCTGCTGCGGCCTCCACCTATGCCGTCCCCGCCGAATGGCGCGCGAGGTGGCCCATTCGGCGCTTCGGTTTCCACGGCCTCAGCCACCGGTGGTCCAGTCGGCGTGCGGCCGAGCTCCTCGGGCGCCCGGTCGAAGAGCTGTCCTTGGTCACGGCACACATCGGTGCGGGTGCGTCGCTGTGCGCGGTCGCCGCCGGCCGCTCGGTGGACACGACGATGGGGTTCACGCCGCTCGAAGGCCTGGTCATGGCCACGCGTTCGGGAAGCGTTGACCCCGGCCTCGTGCTCTGGCTCGTGCACACCGGCGGGCTCGATCCCGACGACCTTCACAATGCCCTGGAGCGGCGCTCGGGCCTGCTCGGCTTATCCGGCACCGCTGACTTGCGCGAGGTCCTGTCTCGTGCGGCCGCGGGCGATGGCGAGGCGGCGCTCGCCTACGCGGTCTACCTACACCGACTCCGACGTGAGCTTGGCGCGATGGTTGCCGCACTCGGCGGGGTGGATGCGTTCGTGTTCACCGGCGGTGCCGGAGAAGCCTCCCCCCAGCTGCGCGCCGACGCCTGCGAACCCTTCGCGTTCGTCGGCCTCAGTGTCGACGGGGAACGAAACAGCGAGGGTGACGGCGACCGGATCGTCTCGTCGGAGGGCGCCCGGCCCGCGGTGCTCGCGATCACGGCTCGAGAGGACCTCGAGATCGTCCGGCAGGTTGAAGCCCTTCTCGGGGGGTGAGCTGCATTCGCGTCGGCTACGGCGTCGCCGCGGGGTCGGAGTCCCGAGCAGCAGGGACGCCAGCAGCGACACGGCCACGCCGGGCGATCGTCCAGCAGTGGCTCCGTTCATCGAAGTTGGCGAATAGGCTGAACCCTCCTGTATTAGGGTTCGACCCAGCAAATCTGTGCCGCCGAACAAGGTGGCGGGTACCGGGGCGCTTAGCTCAGTTGGTTAGAGCGCAGCCTTCACACGGCTGAGGTCGGAGGTTCGAGTCCTCTAGCGCCCACGCAAAATGGGTCTTCGGATTCTGGCGGGGAGTCGCCTTCTCCGAGGTCACCCAGAAATAGGCGAAGGCGCTTCAAGCTTGAGGTGTGAGCCAAAAAGCAAGAAGCACCTTCGTCCTCGACCGGGTCTGCTG